>OBZA01000267.1_pt1 | contig 19507 bp, 19 predicted proteins | sample 1476871 | NCBI WGS metagenome assembly OBZA01 (sample SAMEA2580227, study PRJEB22360) | human gut metagenome | biome: human gut; feature: human-associated habitat; material: faeces | place: Denmark | collected 2008/2010
AAAAATGGAAAATGCGGCTCAATTTATTTGTCGGCGGGACTTATGTCCCAGCCACTTTTGAGCATTTAAAGTGCCCCTGCCAAGGTAGGTTCATCATACCGCAATCGTGACAATAATTTCAAATTAACTCACAAATTGCCAAATGGTTTTCGCAAAGAAAATGAGAAGCACAACGATAATAATCGGTCGGGCAATTGCGCTGCCAAACTTCTTATAGTACGATGCCCCGAGAAAATTCCCAACAATACTGAAAATCCCTGCCGTTAATCCCAGCAGGATGAGAACTTTATCATTTAGCAAGAACACTGCCAGGGCCGTCACATTCGTTGTCAAATTGATCACTTTGGTATTACCGGCGGCCAAATTAATCGGCAAATGCGCAATCCCGACCAAGGTTAGAATCAAAAAAGTGCCGGTACCAGGGCCATAAAAGCCATCCCATGCACCTAATGAAACAGAAATAAATAGAGTGGCCACAAACTGTGACACGGTCAATTTCGCTGAATCCGCCAGCTTGGAATTCAACGCATGCTTGTTTAGCAGTAGATATAATGCTGTTAACGGCAGCACAATCAATAAAATTAATCGGAAATAGTATTCAGAAATATGTAAAGCCATGTTGGCGCCAAACGACGACCCCACAATCGCTGCCAACACCGAGAAAAATGCCAACTTGAGACGAATATAGCCACTGCGGGCAAATTCAAGCGTTGCAACCGTCGTCCCCATCGCCGAAGACAACTTATTAGTCCCAACAGCAAAGTGAGCCGGAATACCAGCCATCAAATATGCCGGAAGCGAAATCAAGCCGCCCCCGCCACCAATTGCGTCAACAAATCCAGCCAAGAAGACCAGTGGACACACAATCAAAAATTCAGTTACCATTCCGCCATCTCTTTTCATCAACTTAATAATGCTTTTAAGTTTACCGCTAAATCAGGCATTAGCAAAGATTCTTCAAAGCAAAATACATGAAAAATCAGACCATAAAAATAATAACAATTTACACGCGACAAACGATTCCGGTTATGGTATAAATGTATATGAGGGGGATACATAACATGAAAAAATTTAAATCTATTTTGCTGGTAGTTGCCAGCTTTATTTTCTTGTTTGCATTTAGCGGTTCGCACAGCGTCGACGCTTCCGGATCAATTCCACACTGGTTTATCGGTAATTGGAAAGCCGTCAACGGAAAGGGTGTTTATGTCGGCATCCGGAAAAATACCGTTCAAGTCGAGGTTAACAATCAGGATGGCTATTGGAAGCCAGTTACTTGGAAAACTGACCCCGATGAAGCGGGTGTCGTCTTTGGAACGGGTATCGGTCGTAAGCATTCAAAGACTTACTTTGTCCTTGTCAAACAAAAGATTGAGAAAAAATGGTATATGATCATGACAATGAAACTAAGTAAGATTAAGCCAAGTGACCTGAAAAAGCACCCAATGATCATGCAACGCTATTAAAAAAGTCGCCCATAGAGGCGGCTTTTTAGTAACTTGAATTCTGTGCCTGATAATCTTCCGGTGATAAATAAGTCCGTGAATCTCCCAGCAGTTCAGCCACCGTCATAATCCTCGGCGGCAACAGTCCCACGCGCTGCACCAGTTCACGATCACCGAATAATTCGCGGGGAGTCCCCTCAAATTTAAACATGCCGCGTTCCATCACATGGACTTTACTAAATTCAGTCGCCACCCAATCCATATCGTGCGTAATGGTGATGATTTGATGGCCGGAATCAGCTAACTGATGAAAGATTGTCGTCAGCATCTGACGGCTTGGCCAATCCAGAGACATCATCGGTTCATCAAATAAATAAATTTCTGGATCCACCACCAAAACTGTCGCAACCGTTAGTAATTTCCGTTCAGAGAGTGACAGATCATAAGGATTCTCACCGGCCTTGCCTGCCAGTCCGACTTTATTAAGGACAGCATCAGCTTTTACGGAGATAGCGTCCTGATCATGCATCACTTGAGACGCACTCCACTCTACCTCTCGTTTAACAGTTGCATTGAACAGTTGGTCATCAGGGTTTTGAAAAGTAATGCCAATTTTTTGCAATCGGTGTTTCGGATCCAGCTCGCTGAATTCCACCCCATCGACACTAATTTTCCCAGACTGAGCCTTCAGCAAACCCGTCAGGAGCTTGAAAATTGTCGACTTCCCGGCACCATTTTGGCCAACAATTGCGATCATCGAATCAGAAAGCACTTGGTGGTCCACTGATAATTCAAATGACTTTTCAGGATAGGCAAACGCTAAGTTCTCAAGTTCAATTTGCGACATATCTGGCCTCCTTGAGCTGACTGATAGTGACCGGAATAGCTCCGGTTGAAAGCCGCCAATTCATCCCTTTTGCCAAGCGATAAATCGTTGGTTCAGGAATCTGCCAATCTGAATTTAAGTGGTTAAATACCGTCACTGGAGAACCGTTGGCAACCAGTTGGCCATCCTTCAAAATCCAAATCACGTCAGCAACTTCACATAAATCATCCAGCTCACTGGACACGATAACCACGGTTGTGTTTGCGTTTGCTAACCAGTCGAAGAACTGTTGGCGGCCAAGTGGATCCATTTCACTGGTTGGATCATCTAAAATGAGCAACTGGGGGTCTGTCACAATCGCGGTTGCAATTGCCAAGCGCTGCATTTGACCACCAGATAGGCTTTCCGGTTGCTGTCCCAGTTGATCCGACAAGCCCATTTGAGCAGCCACGTTGGCAACTCGGCGCTTAATAATTGCCTCATCTATCCCCTGATTGATTAAATCAAAGGCAATTTCATCTTCTACAGTGTCCGATAAACCACTTAGTTGTCCGGCAGGATTTTGCAACACGACCCCGGTCATTGCGTTATATTGCCGCCAGTCATCCTTGGCAAAACGGCCCAGCACCTGGCACGACCCCTGCATTTCCGCGGAGATAATTTGGGGCACAACGCCGGCTAATACCTGGCAAAGCGTTGACTTACCGGAATGGCTGTTGCCGACGATACCAATGATTTGCCCGGCTTCAGCACTAACGGTGATGTCTCTTAACTGCAAGTCATCTGATCCACGATATCTAACACTCAATTGATTTAAAATAATCCGTTTATCTTCGTCCATATTTTCCACCCTATCAAAATGATTGCCAGAAACGATAATCCGAGGTGCATTCCGGTCACCCAGTGATAACGATTCTCAACTTTCAACACGGTTCGGTGGGGATTGTCGAACCCGCGCAACTGAAGCGAAATCGACCGGGCCATCGATTGATCCAACGTTTTAATAACCAAGGGAATTAGCACCGGCAAAATTGATTTTAATTTTTGCAGCATGCTTTTCTGAGGATTGGTGCCCCGCACCTTTTGCGCCATTTGAATTTTACGCATGTTCCGCATAATCTCGGGTAAAATATAGCACACCGACATTAAGACATAGACCGTCTTATACGATAAGCCCGACTGTTCCAAATACTTCGCATTTTCAGAAATACTCGTTGTAACCATAAAAAATCCAGTCGCCAAAATAATAACCAACACACGGCTGCCAAGGGTCATCGCGTAAAGTAATCCTTCCTTGTAGAACTTAATGCCAACAATCGAAAACAAAAGGGTTTGATTACGACTATAAAATAGCCCTTGAATAACCAACATCGTCAAGATCAAGAATAAACTGAACCCCAAAGCTTTAACGGTCGTCGAGCTTAATTTCGAAAATAATAGCAATCCAGTCGCAACAAAAATCAGTCCACCCTGAAATAATAAGTTTGTACTGGAAAAACTTAGAAGGGCCATATCCAGGATCATTAATAATTTGGTGATGGGATCGATGGCGTTATACCATTTTGAATTAACGCCAGGCTTCGCAGACACCATACTTTGATCAGCCATTGTCAATCATCCCCAAAGAAACGAATCATTCTCTGCGGCAATTGACGATAAATGAAAAAGGCAGTATAAGCCACGCAGACCTTATCCAAAATATCCAACACGAATTCATCCACAAATGACGCGATCCATACCGGTGCATGGTTGGCAACTAACACAGCGAAAAGTGAATCTCCCCAGGCAATGCCAGTCTGACCACCCCAAAAGATAACGTTAAGCGGCGTTGAAATAACGGCAGAAACAATCGCGATAATAATAGCAGAAACAAACACTTTCTTTGCGGAAGAAAACCAACCTTTGGCATGCAAAATACCAACCGCAAAGCCAATCCCAATGCTGGTAATTGCGTAGACGGTTGATACCGGCGATAACGTTAACCCATAGATGACATTGTTGATAAAGCCACTGATGGCACCGGCTACCGGGCCTGCCAACATACTGGCCAGAAATGTCCCCAGTGACCCCAACCAGACCGGCAATTTCAGCCCTTCCGCCAATGCTTTGGCAACGTAATTAATCCCGACCGCTGCTGGAATTAAGGTCATGGTGGCTGCCGATAACTTGAACTTCCATATACTGGTACGATGAATCGATTGTGTCTTCATTTTCCTTCTCCTTTGCAAATACAAGTTCCAAATAAAGGTCGTCTGTACTTTTATATAAAAGTACGAAATACTTTTAAATTGACTTGGCATTAATTTTACAATGCATCAACGAAATGTCAAGTCTGAGTAATCTTTAAGAAAGCAAAAAGAATGGCCAGAATTGCTAAGGAAACTATAAGAACTTGGTATCAATATTTTTCAGCACCCAGGTATGCCTATAATGTAATTAATAAATGCATTTCGATACGGGGGATAATCATGTTAAAACGACATCGCAAATTATGGGGATTTTTAGGTGGTACATTGTTAGTAGTCTTGATTGGGCTTGGCTTTTTCAAAGCAACGTTCAGCCCGGATACCACTCCAACGCCAATCGTTAAGGTGAAGCAGGCCATCGCACCCAACAAGGTATTCGAAACGTATCGGTATCCTTACGACCTCACCATCAGGAATTCAAAAGCAAAACTATATTCTGCGCCAGCAGGCACAAAGGGTGCAAAGCTTCTGGGAACCGTTCAGGAAAATCATCTCAACGACAAAATTGTTGGAACCGTCCGAAAGGATCTGAATGGCCAAAAAGCAGCCGGCTACATTGCATTTTCACAAAACCATCGTCAATACTGGATCAGCGCCCAAAATGTCAGCTTTCGGAATTTAAATCAGCTTCGTGGTCGTAATCCAAAGGTCGAAGCTGCCCTTTCCGCCGGCCTTAAGTTAGTTGGGCATTCCCAGTATTCATACGGTGGTGGCCGAACCCTCAGTGACATCCGGCACCATAAATTCGACTGCTCATCGTTTGTCAGGTACTGTTATTCAAAGGCCGGCATCACCTTGGGGAATTTGGATAGTGTGACCACCTACACATTGGTAACCATGGGAAAACCCGTTAAATTTCAGAATATGAAGCGCGGTGACCTCTTCTTTTTCACCAATTCACGTGGTCAGGTTAATTCCCACGTCGCCATTTATCTCGGTAATCATCTATTCCTACATGACCACAACCAATCCGATACGGGTGGCGTCGGCATTTCAACACTCAATGCCCCAAGTTGGCGGCATGAAACAAATGGCGTGGTGAGAAGAATCGTGTAGCCCTTCCGAGAAACGACCAGCCTTTTGCGATTTTGGTAACATAAAAAGCGTTCATTGATGGGGTCACTTTATCAATGAACGCTTATTTGTTGCAAACTTTTAATTAAAACGAGTACCATCAACCACCGCAATCATTTATATTACGCCGTTTTTTTAACCGCAGCCTTTGAATGACGTTGCGCATAGATAAATCTTGCCAATACTAGCAACAGGGCAACTGCAGAGATGACCGTCGCCGTCCAGAAAACATTTGCGAATGCGTGAATAAATGGCAGCCCGACTGCCTTCGTAACCCGCACAACGCCGGGAAGCTGGAAGAATAATAACGACGAGCCAAAGCTAATCCCAATCGTCATTCCCAAAGTCCGGGCAAACGAGTTCAAAGAACCGGCAATCCCGGATAGTCGTTTATCAACCAGTCCCATGGTCAACGCATTATTCGGTGACAAGAAGATAGCCATGCCAATTCCGTTTAAAATAATCGGTGGAATAATCCGCCACATGTCCAGGTTGTCAGGGAAAAAGGCGTAACCGACCTGAGAAATCATCAAAATCAATAGGCCAACAACGGTCATCAATTCACGATTGATTCGATCGGCCAAATAACCGGCAAATGGTGTTGTGCACAGCATCGTTACCGACTGCAGCATGATAATGAGCCCGCTGTAAAACGCGCTCATTCCGTTATAACTTTGAAAATAAAATGGCAGTAAAATATTGGAAACCGAGTTGACCAGCATCACCAGTGCCAGCGCCGTAATGGACGTCATGAAGCCCAGATTGGTAACGACTTCAGGCGCAATCCACGGCAAATTTGATTTATTATCTTGAAAAAATGCGCCCAGAGAAATCAAGCCGCCAACAATAAGGAATGCCAAGCCAATCAAGAACTTTGAACGCCCACTTTGAAAAAACGTCCCGCTCAAGAAGAAAATAATGATCCCGATGGTAAACAGATTTTGACCGGTCCAATTGGCACCCCTCATCACTTCACGCACGCGGGCCCAGGACTCTTTGGGAACGGGGAGAAACTTGAATCCCAGCCACAAAATGATGAGTCCCAACGGAATGTTAATCCAGTAGATCCAACGCCAACTGGACGCTGAAATAATCAGACCCCCAATCCCCGGACCGGAGATGGAACCGACGGAAATGAACATCGAAATAACCGCGAGTGCCTCGGCACGCCGTTTATCGGGGAAATATTGGGTCACAATTCCCATCGAGTTGGCCATAATCATCGCCGAGCCAATTGCTTGAATCACCCGACCAAATAAAATAATCGCGTAGTTCGGCGCAAACCCGGTAATTGCGGACCCGACCAAAAAGCCGATCCCACCTGCTAGGAACACCACATTTTTAGATAAGATATCACCCATATGTCCAAACATCACCAGCAAAATTGCCGTGGTAATCAACCCAATTTGAACAATCCAAGTGGCCATACTACTCGAAATATCCATATCAATTGCAATTTTTGGAATCGCCAGGTTGGTGCTCGATCCGGAGAGCGCAGTCAAAAATGAAAACATCCCTAAAACTGCGATAATCGAGTAATTCTTCCCGCGACTCGTCACCTCGTCAGCCATAGTACCCCTCCTCTAAGCCTTCACATTTATTTATAACACTAAATCGGAGAAAAAATGGCAATGGCGACTTTTGGTTATTTAGTTTATAGCTTGCTCACTGTACAATCATTAACTCCCGGTATTTTGAAGTTCAAGCACTTGTTGGACTCAATCAATCTAATTGACGAATGAAAAATCCTCATGTATGATAATTACGAAGTCGGAATGGCATCTAGTACTAGGGGGTTATAATAATGACTGTAAGCAAAACAAACTTGATAAAAATGTTCGTCACAGCCAGCTTTATGTTTGGGGGATTAATCGCAGTCGGTCAGACACAGACATTTGCAAAATCGAATAAAATTACAAGCAATGTCTCAATGGCAAAAGTAAATTCGGATGACCGAAACGTTACTTTAACTGGGAAACATCAGATCTATACAAAAGCTCAGTCATTGAAGGGGGCGAAGCCGGTAACAACCAAGCGGCAGCTTCAAAAGCTTGCGAAATCAGTTCGATCAAAAGATACCTTCTATGCTTATCGGATGGCAACGACTAACAATCAACGTGTTTATTATAAGATTGTGTCATTTGAAGGTAAATATCGAGGTTGGATTTATGGTGGCAAGATCAAAAATTATTTTAACGGCGGTATCAGACACACGGACACCACAACGGACGTCTCTCTTTCTGAGGAAGTTAGGAACACAACTTATCATTTAAAAAGCACCGGTACGTCGGGTGACGTCAACACTTGGAAAGCCATTCCGTGGACACAATACAAAGCCGGATTAAAGACGAAGGACTCAACTCCGTATGCCAATGATAAGTTGAAGGTCACTGCTGCAAAACGAATGACCCGGCAGTACTTCCAAACCTACTACTATGTTGAAGATACGGACCACCCTGAATTTAACGGATGGATTAATAAAAATGCTGTTGAGGGCCCTGAAAAAGTGATTACAAATACCGTCAATGTCCCAGGTCCAAAAGAAACGGTTACTCAAACGGTTACAGTACCTGGTCCAACAAAAACTGTCACGGTCCCAGCAGAAAATAAACTGACAATTAATTACTTGACGTATCGTTTTGATCCAAGTGGAAAATACACCAAAGCCACGACTGGAAACGATGCAGATTGGACAGAGGAAACTTCAACAGTTTCCTCTGGGATCCAAAAAGATTATCAACGACAATTTGCTAAAGCAATTGACCAAATTAAAGATAAAAAGGAATTAACTTCTGCTGATTTGGATTCACTCGGAAACGGTCAAGTATTTATGCGGTTGGATGATGAGTGGGGAGAGTACCAGGTTAGCATTCGTGTCAATTATGATAAACAAAAAAATGTAGCTGAGATTGTTTTAACATGGGAAGACAGACAAACAACGGTCAGTAGAGCTGCGAACTACTATCTTCATGTTGGTGATAACTTTACACCATGGGTACTTCTAAGCGACTTTGTTTATCAAGGTTACTTTGTAAGTCGAGACAGATATCCACAATTCTTCACCATCATTGAAAATACAGTCGATACTAGCAAGCCTGGAACTTATGAGGTTAAATATTACATGAATGATTATCCTGATAAAATTAGGACGGTTCCAGTCACTGTTCAACCAAATTAAAAACTTTAACTAAGCATCTCCCACCTGCAGAAATCTGCTGATTAGGAGATGCTTGTTTATTTGTCAAAAACAGTCACGCGTCCCCAATTACCCACTTGTTTAGCAACCCCCTATTAAATCAGTTATACTAAGGACAATGAAAGCGTTTAGGGGAGGCCGGCCACATGCTTGCGACAATTATCACCAGCATCTTTTCGTTTATCGGTACCAACATTGATGACACCTTTGTGTTAGCTGTCTGGTTTTCGCAAGTTAATGGGTCACTGCGGCGACAAGATATTGTATTCGGTCAATTGATTGGCTTCGAATTTTTGGTCCTGATCAGTGTGTTTGCTGCATATGGGCTAAGTTTTTTACCGACGGACCAAGTTGGCTGGCTGGGTGTCATTCCGATTATCCTCGGCATCCGAAAGTGGTTCCAGTATCGCTATCAAACAGACGCCGCTCATGAGGAACAAAAAGTAAAGGCAAAACTCAAACGCGACATTCAAGCAGAAAAACCGTCTTCCCTACTACACAAGCTATTCAAGCCAGAAATGATGGCCGTCTGCCTCGTCACCATTTCAAACGGCGCCGGAAATCTCACCGTCTACATCCCCTTATTTACGGAATACTCAGTTCTCGAATTAGCCGTTACCGTCATTGTGTTCACCTTGATGACTGGCCTGTGGTGTTATCTTGGCTATCAAATTGCAAATTTACCCTTAATCAAAGACAAACTAGAACGTTACAAACAGATCCTCATCCCGATAATCTTTATCGCCATCGGCATTTACGTCCTGTTAGAAAGTGGCGTCCTGGGATAAATTTGCCTATTTAAGCAACTTGATGTATATATAAATATATAGGTATATTTTTGATGCCTATCATTACGGGGAAATTAAGGGGGATCATATGAAATATTCAAAGATTGCACTTGGATTAATGACCATCTTACTAAGTGGCGCTATAGCACCAGTTGCCACCAGCGCATCATCACATACAACAATTCCAAAGGCCATGCGGGGAACCTGGTATCGTTATAACGGCAAATCATTCAATATGCTCAAGCTGACAACCCACAGGTTCACCTACAAAGGGATTGACGGCACAACATCACTGACGCCAGGTCAAAAGGGATACAAAAAGCTCTATGTGCAAAAAAAGCATGGAAAATACACATTTAATCGTTTCACCCATGATTACGAAAATCCTGGCAGCTTCAAAATTGCCAAGAAAAAAATCGCCGGTCACTACCGTAAGGCACTCTTTCAGTACACGCCATCCGGGTATGTGATTGTGTTAACCAAAGCGAAGTACCATCACGATTATTCGTTTAGTCAAAGTTAATAATGAAGTGAAAAGAGGTTCTCCAATACCCATCTGTGGTATTGAGGAACCTCTTTTCATATACACTTTAGTTACGCTTGAACCCCAGTCTTGGCTTCTGATTGATAATTTAAAATAACGTCCAGGAACTGGTCGCCATACTTCGCCAACTTGCTTTCGCCGACGCCTTTAACATCAAGCATCTGAGACTCATTGGCAGGCATGACGGCGCTCATTTCGTGAAGCGTCTTGTCAGAGAAAATCACAAACGGCGGCACGCCCTGCTTCTCAGCCAATTCACGACGCAATTGCCGCAGTTGCTCAAACAACTCATCGTCTTCAGCCAACGTCTTGGTCGCCTTATCCGAGACCTTTCGAGACACACGTTCCGATCCCTGCAGCACTGCGCCACCCAAGGAAGTGACTTTCAGCACTGGGTACTGGCCGCCACTGGCAGTCAGATAACCCGCCGCGGTCAAGTAATCAATCAACCCCATGACCTCTTTCTGGGATTCGCCCTTCATGATGCCATAAGTTGATAGTTGATCAAAGTGAAAATCACGGATTTTCTGGATTTTAGAGCCCGTCAACACTTGGGAAACGAGACTCTTGCCATAGCGTTCCTTCATCCGTAAAACACACGACAGGACCTTTTGGGTGTCAACAGTAATATCCTGAGAGTCACGGGTATCAAGGCAATTACTACAACGACCGCACGTTTTCCCCTCTTTTTCACCAAAGTAATCAAGTATAAATTGTTGCAGGCACTGCTGGGTATTGGCGTACTGCGTCATCATTTGCAGCTTTTGGTAAGCGCGCTGCTTACTTTGCTCGTCTCGTTCAGATTGATCAATGAAGAAATGCTGGGTTTGAACATCCCTTAATTTGAACAGCAAAATTGCCTCACTGGGCAGGCCATCTCGTCCCGCTCTGCCGGCTTCCTGGTAGTATTCCTCCAAGCTTCCAGGAACGGAGTCGTGAATCACAAAGCGCACGTTACTCTTATCGATCCCCATTCCAAAGGCGTTGGTCGCAACCATCACCAGTGCACGGTCGTACAGAAAGTCATCTTGATTCTTCCGCCGCTGATCCTTGCTCATACCACCATGATACATAGTCACTGAAAACTTGTGTTTTTTGAGCATCTTGGAGACCCGCTCAACTTCCTTGCGGGTGCTGGCATAGATGATACCGGACTCACCGGCATTTAACTTTAAATAGTCCAGTAGATACTTATCACTATCCTGATTTCGAACCACCTTGAAAGCTAAATTATCCCGTTCAAAGCCCGTCTTAACCTCTTCTGAGATATGCAGGCGCTGTTTGATGTCATCAGCCACTTGTGGAGTTGCCGTCGCCGTCAAAGCAACAATTGTCGGCTTGGTCGGCAGTTCATGCAGCCGTTCGGTTAATGCCAAATAGCTTGGGCGAAAATCATGACCCCACTGTGAAATACAGTGCGCTTCGTCGACGGCAACCAAGTCAATGGGCAGTCGTGCCAATTGATTGAAGGCCCCCGAGTCCAACCGCTCCGGTGATACGTAAAGCAGCTTCACGTCACCGTTTTGCGCTTGGGCAAATCGGTCATCAATTTCACTGAAGTCTAAGCTGCTGTTAATGAACGTCGCTGGAATTCCGGACTCATTTAACGCGTCCACCTGGTCTTTCATCAAGGCAATCAGCGGGGAAACGACGAGTGTTAAGCCATCTTCAAGCATGGCAGGGATCTGGTAACACAACGATTTCCCGCCACCGGTCGGCATGATGGTCAACACGTTTTTGTGCGCCAAAATGTCGTCAATGACGGTCTGCTGGCCCGGACGAAAGCTGTCATAACCAAATTTAGTTTTCAGTAGTTCTTGGGGCGTCATGTCGTCAGTCCTCTTTTCGAAATAGTCACATTATATAGTATACGAAAATTATAGGCGGATGTCTGCCTCCATAGTTCAAACAGTCAAATATTCCCCGCTTGTGCTATTCTAAAATTAGAAATATCAAGGAAAGCCGGTGTCTGCGATGCAACAAATTTCCACGAATACCTTAAATACAAATGTCCAAAAAGATTTGAACTTTACCTGGTCAACTCAGGCAATTTTATTTTGTGCCATCATTATTGCCTGTATCGGATTAAACGTCGATTCGGCCCCGGTCGTCATTGGGGCAATGCTCATTTCACCATTGATGGCGCCAATCGTCGGAATTGGCTATGGCCTGGGGAATAGCAATCCCAAACTATTATCAAAAGCCACCAAATTATTTTTAATTCAGGTGATCATCGGCGTCGTTGGGGCAACGATTTACTTCTTAATCTCACCATTAAATACCGCCAGCACACAATTGTTGGCACGAACAGAACCAACGCTTTGGGATGTCTTGATCGCCTTTTTCGGTGGCTTCGCGGGAGTCATCAGCTCGGCAAAAAAAGACGGTGGGAACGTCGTCCCAGGCGTTGCGATCGCCACTGCGTTAATGCCGCCACTTTGTACGGTTGGCTATGGGATTAGCCATCTCAATCCGTCATTTATCATTGGAGCAGGCTACTTATTTTTGATCAACGCCTTTTTCATCGCTCTGGCAACCGCCAGTGGCACAATTTTCTTTCGAATCCGCAGCGGTGAAAAATTAAACGTTTCATTAAAGCAGCAGGCCCTGATTTTGATTATTGCCATTATTATTGTGATTCCAAGCTCAATTTCTGCTTATTCCATCGTTCACAGCTCCTACATTAATGCTCAGTTGTCGCAGTTTATCGAAAACCAATTAAGTAACCAATACATTGCCAAACAGTCGATTTCAGGAAAGAAAATCCAGCTATCGGTTATTGGCCAGCGATTAAATGATGATCAGATTAAGTCGCTCAAACAATCATTAAAAGATTATCACCTTGACGGCTACCAGCTTTCGTTGACCCAACTCACAAAAGGCAACTATATCACGCCAAAAGAATTCCAAGATTATATGAAGCAGTCCGATAACGGCGATACAGTTCAGGCCAATCCGAACTCGTCGGGCGACGGCGAGCTTACGACCATTCAAAGTGATTTGAATAAAAAATATCCAAAGGACATTTCAAATATTTACGTTGGTCAGGTGACTGATAAAGCAAAGGCCACAAAGCAGCTGATTGCAATCGAACTATCTGATAAAGGTAAAACCAAGCGGTCAACGATTGAAAAGTCAGCCAATAAGCTGGTTAAGGACAATCAGGTGAGCGCGGTGGTCCAGTTTGTCAGTGGCTTGTGATGAAGTGATGCTTGGCTGCCAGTATCATGCCTATTTGTGACTACTTCTGCGCAGATACTTAATTTAAAATAATGTGCCACTTATTACTGAGAACATAAAAATGAACTAATTGTGTACGATATATTCATTAAAATTCACTTATGATTCTTATTTGTGCATAAAATAATAAGTTGTCTTGCTTGATAATGCATAATAATCGTTGTATTCTTCAATTATGAATGGGCTTGCAATATTGATTTGAAGGTATCGGCTTAACTTTGAAAGGAGTTTTTATTATGTCAAGACAAATTACTGGTGCCGTTATTGAAGAATTAAATGCGCCGTTTAAGTTGGAAACCCTAGAGGTTGACGATCAGCCAAAAGCCCATGAAGTCTTGGTTCACATTGTTGCAAGCGGAATTTGCCACTCCGACGAAGCCGTTCGAAATGGGTCAGCCGGTGAATACCCATATCCTGGTGTTGTCGGTCATGAAGGTGCCGGAATCGTTGAAAAAGTGGGTGATCAAGTAACGACCGTTAAGGAAGGTGACCACGTGATTCTTTCATATGATTACGATGGCACTTGTCGTCACTGTCTAACTGGTCATCCTTCTTCATGTGTCAACTGGGCAAAATTAAATATGGAAGGTGTTTGTCCTGACGGTTCAGTGGCGTTTACCCGAGAAGACGGCTCACCTATTCACAACTTCTTCAACCAATCATCCTTTACGACTGAAACATTAGTTCAAGAACGTAATGTGACCGTTATCGACAAGACCATCGATTTACGAAAAGTTGGTCCCCTAGGCTGTGGCTTTGTTACCGGATCTGGTACTGTCTTCAACGGTTTAAACCCTAAAGAAGGAACGACAATTGCGATCGTCGGAACCGGTGCTGTGGGTTCCGCAGCCTTAATGGCAGCAAAAATCAAAGCCGCTCAAAGATTATTTGCGTTGATATTCATGACTCACGTTTGGAAATGGCCAAGGAACTTGGTGCAACGCATACGATTAATAGTCTCAACGAAAATTGGGTCGACAAGGTCCACGAAATCACAAATGGCGAGGGTGTCGACTTTGCCATCGATACAACCGGTATTTCAGCTATTATGCATCAAGCCATTACTGCCCTTGCTTCCGGCGGCCACTTGGCCCCAATCGCAGTTACCGCGAAGACACTGGAATTCATGCCATGGAATGAGATTACCGCTCTGCAAAAGCACATTGACGGTGTCTTGATGGGCGATGCCATTCCACAAATTGGTATCCAAACTTTAATTGATTTCTGGCAGGAAGGCGAATTTCCATTCGATAAGCTTGAAAAATTCTACACCTTTGATCAAGTCAATGAAGCAAACAAAGCTTCAAACGACGGTTCAGTTATCAAGCCTGTGATGGTGATCGATCAAGATTATGTTCCAGGCCAATAAAAATTTAATTTGAGTCGATAAAAATGATGCTTCGATAATGAGGCGTCATTTTTGTGTTTAAAGGAAGACCATAGAAGTCAACTGGGCTATAATTAATTTGTTAAACACATTATGCGAGGAGATATCTAAAATGAAGCTCACAAAATTATTACTAACGTTTTTGACTGCCTTGATCGTCGCTTTATGTTATCAAGAAGTTGTCCGAAGCGCATCCAGCTGGCATCCCGGTACCCCAACAGCTTTGCGGGGTAATTGGAAGCAAAAATCAGCCGTTGGTGATGGCGGCACACGTCACGGATACGATAACAAAGTCAAAATTGCCAAGCATTCACTCGAAGCCACTTACTTTGGTGGCATGCCTGATTTGTTTACCCATATTAAATGGCGACGCATCAACCACAATACATATGCGCTGCATGCCCGCCGATTTAGTGACGGCTACAATCACAAAGTCCATCGGCTGACGATCAAACGCATCTCGCATAACCGAATGTACATGCATTTGGATGGCCACTCATATTTTTCGACTCGCCATAAACCGTTTGTCCGCTATTAACAATTAGTCGAATTCCTGTTATGCTCAACGAACATGTGCGATTTAAATATCATAATCGCCAATTTTTTCATAGATTGGACATATATAACATGCGTAAAATCATCAAAATCATTAGCGCCATCACGATTCTTGTCGTCCTGGGTGTTGCCGCTTCAATGATGATTCACTCAGCCAGCTCATCAAAAAATCCGGTTCCTACCAGGAAAAATAGTCAAGGCAACAAAAAAGCCGCCCCGCTGACAAGCGATCAACTTACTCACAATTCCAAACTCAAGTACAGCAGTTTCATTTACTTTGCGATTAAATACACCAAAATTCAGCGATGGCAGGAGGTTTCCGACTTTAAATTAGGTTGGCAAATTGAAATTTACCCCAAAGCCAGCGGTACCCGTTACTTGGTCTGGCCGGGAAAAAACATTAAAGCTAACCAAAAGATGCTGGAACCGAATTGGTTCAAACTTTCTTCTAAGGGTCATGTCATTTTTTATAGCTTTGAAGTCCATACTGCCCAAGCTGATAATATTCAACGCTATCAGACGACAGAAGCTCACATCATTCATACTTTAAACGCCCACCAGCATGCCGGCACCGTTAGAAAGATGACTCAAAACATGAAAGTGGTCAATCAAAATGATGAACCAAACCATTGACAACTTAATTGAACATGTTAAAAAATGACGCTTCGATATGAGGCGTCATTTTTGTATCTAATGACAGATCATAGCAAACCGCTCACTTGATCTGGCTGTTGTAATAGCTGAGTTCTTCGTCAATTAACGGAGCGTGTCGTGTACCTTTGGCATGCTTATCAACCCCCTATTTCCCAAATAAAATGCCATATGATGAAAATCATAGAACAAATTCTGAGCATTACTGCATTAGCTTATATAAAAAATAGGCTATAATATCGTCGCCAGTAACATTGAATACGTGTTATGCTTATATTAGTATCAGGGGGGGATTGAAATGTTTACAACCAGACATATCAAATGGATGCCACTTATGTTGTCAATTTGGACGCTAATCATGTTAATTCTTGTCGGTGGTCATGCTCACGCTGACGCTCTTAACAACCCGTCTGAGACCTCACAAGCAGGTCCCACGGGAACGAAGATTACCATCACAAAAGACAATTACAATCAGTTTTTCAAAAATACTGGTCTCACCAGCTACGACCCAAGCACTGGAACAGTAACTTTCCCATTATCCGTGGTGACAGGAAATCCAGCCACCGGATCAGTCACAATTGCGGGGAAAACATATCCGACGACAAGGGGGTCAGATGGGAGCTACTATGCTGAAGTTAATGGGCAGAAGTGTTTCATTTATTACAATGGTGGTTGGTATCCATTTAATTGGGCTAGAGTAAGTGGCCAATCTTACATGGCAAGTAACATTGACTTACATCGAAGCTTTGAGTTCAAGGGTGTCTATAATTTAACGCCAGGACCAACAAGTCGATATGGAAATATGGGTGACGGGGTATCTTTTATGTTTAAAACCGGCGATCCTTCGTTGTTAGGCATTGGCGGAGCTGGATTTGGTATTGGCGGTCTTGAAGGTGCTTTCGGATTTGTGATTGACGGGTCACCTTATGGCAAGCCAGCAGCACCTTCTGGCCACATCCCCACGATTCAGATGTTTGAAACCACTGGTGACAATTCAGAAATCAATACCGGAAATTATGACGATCCATACGAAGTCGACTTTGTTGGCCCACGAGACACTAGTGTCTCCGCAAATGATTATGTGGGGTCAGACAAGGAACTGCCAATTGACATAACCTGGGATGCCCAAACTCAAACACTAAACTATAAATTATTTAAAAGCAATTCTCAAACAGACATCTTATCAGAAGGTAGTCAAAACTTTACAGATTATCTCAATAAGCATGGTTATTATGCAAGCTTTGCGGTCGCGTCTTCAAATGGCGGTAATCAATCAACAGTCAAACTAACAATTAATTCAATCGAATACTCCGTCATTGGAATTGTCAATGTTGATTATCTAATGAAAAGTGACCCCACTCAAAAAATTATTCCGACACAACAACAGCGTGGCTCCCTTACGGATACAGCCGTCATTAAAGCATACCCCAACGGTGTAAATAGTGACACTTACCGACTGGTAAAGGTGGAGGCCCCTGACGGATATAAGCTAAGCGGAGACTTATTAACGTTGCCATTCGATAACGGCCAGGCACTCTTTCCATTTTCTGATGTTCTACAAAATTTAAAATTGTACTACGAAAAGATTGATAATCCTAGCAATAAGATGACAGCGACAATCACGCACATCGACCAAAATGGAAAAACCATTGGCAAAGACCAAGAGATTACTGGCGTCTTTGGTGAAACAGTTGATATCCCGAAAGATGCTATTCCCGGCTTTAAATTAGACGCCAATAATCCAAAAACATTTAGATTTGGAACACTGGACGAAAACGGCAACGTTGCAAAAATTATTACACTAAAATACACCAAAGACAATGCACCGGTTCCCCCAACTCCAACTCCGACGCCAAAGCCAACCCCTAATCCTGGTCCAACTCCGGCCCCATTACCGACTCCTAACCCTAGTCCAACTCCACAGCCGAATCCTCAACCGCAACTCCCTAACTATGCGGCTGTAAAAGGATCAGCGGTTTATGCGCTCAAGAGTTTAAATCTATACAAGCAGCCCACTTTCAGCAAAACGCAAAGAATTGCAACATACATCAAAAAGCCACGAATCTACCGTCCAATGTTTGTTGTCACAAACTACTCTCGATCCAACACTGGAAAACTTCGTTACAAAGTCCGCGATGTCAACCATTTGAGTAAGACTGCCGGAAAAACTGGGTTTATTACTGCCCGCTGGGATTATGTTCGCCCAGTATATTATCAAAGCAAACACACAACACTCACCGTCATTAATCCACGCGGAATTAATGCTTACCAGAATGTCAATTTAACGGGCAAAGTTAAGAATTACAAACAGGGTACAATCTTACACGTCACCAGATTTGCTAAGCATAACCTGACCACTAGATATGTCCTGAGCAATGGTCAATACATCACTGGTAACCGTAAGCTGGTCATTATGGGAACGCATAAACAACCTCGGTACGTACTCGTTAAGAAGTCAGTGAACCGCTACAAGACCGTTAATTTGCGAGGAATCAATCGACACATCAAGAAAGGTATTCGGATTAAAATCAAGAACTACGACTTTTCATATGGCCACAACGTTACTAAGCATAGCGCTCTTCGGTATCACGTCGCAGGGGGATATATTACTGGTAACCTCAAATTTATCAAGCCCCTCAATTAATCTCCCGTCAATAAAGTCAATTTTGAGCCATGTCGTATTAAACCCACGGTACATTTTGATCGATATACACAAAATAAAGACAATTCTCACAGCACCCAGTGTGCTGCGCAGAATTGTCTTTTTTGTGATAAATGATTAAATTCTAAATTTTTCGTCTAATCAACTGACCAATTCCCATCAACGCAATCAGCAATCCACCAACCAGCGTGACAATCATTTCTTGTTTTTGATCATCACCGGTCTGAGGCAGCTTATCAGAGCTGCTTGTCATCGGCGTGCTGCTGTCCGTTGAACTGTTTGGTGTTGGATTAGATGATGTGTCATTGGTAACCTTGGGCTGTTTGGTCGTCGGCGTTTTCGATTTAGTAGGAGCGCTTGGCCGATCCGGCTTTTTGGGTGTCGTTGGCTTATTAGGCTTAACCGGCGTCTTCGGAGTTGTTGGGACCTTTGGGACGACCGGCGTATCTGGTGTAACCGGAGTGTCCGGTGTGCCCGGTGTGTCCGGAGTTACCGGCGTCTTTGGCTGATAAATATTGATCAGCGTTGCAATCCCGTTAATGACTGGCTGTTGCCCACTGGTGCTTGTCTTGTAGCCATCTGGAACTGTTGTCTCAACAACCGTGTAGACAATGGCGTTCCCATTGGCATCAGTTTCTGGCAAGTCGCCAAACGATGCGCTGTAATCGTTGCTTTGATCCAAGGTAACGGTCTGCCCAGTTGGTTTCCCGTTGGCATACAACGCAGCTGTGATACTAGGCGTACTGGTACCAGCTGGCACATCCTGCCAAACCTTTTTCACTTTAATTGGCGTCTTCTTTGGCTGGTAGACGTTGGTCAACGTGACTACCCCGTTCTTAGAAGCTGTCTAAAATCTCTTAAGTAATAGTGCTAAAAACGCTAAAACGACCATT
>OBZA01000268.1_pt1 | contig 19501 bp, 13 predicted proteins | sample 1476871 | NCBI WGS metagenome assembly OBZA01 (sample SAMEA2580227, study PRJEB22360) | human gut metagenome | biome: human gut; feature: human-associated habitat; material: faeces | place: Denmark | collected 2008/2010
TGTTGGATTATCAGCCTTAGTTGCAGCAGTACCTATTATTTTATTTTTATTATGCTTAACCGTTTTTAAAATGAAAGGCATTTATGCAGCATTGACAACTTTGGTTGTTACATTGATTGTGGCTTTATTTGTATTTGAATTACCAGCGCGTGTATCAGCAGGTGCGATTACAGAAGGCGTTGTTGCCGGTATTTTCCCAATAGGATATATCGTTTTAATGGCAGTTTGGTTATATAAAGTTTCTATTAAAACAGGACAATTTTCTATTATTCAAGATAGTATTGCAAGTATTTCAGAGGACCAAAGAATCCAACTATTATTAATTGGATTTTGTTTCAACGCATTTTTAGAAGGTGCAGCAGGATTTGGTGTGCCAATTGCGATTTGTGCAGTATTATTAATTCAACTTGGATTTGAACCATTAAAAGCAGCGATGTTATGTTTAATTGCTAATGGTGCGGCGGGTGCCTTTGGTGCAATTGGTTTACCAGTTAGTATTATTGATACGTTTAACTTAAGTGGAGGCGTTACAACATTAGATGTTGCGAGATACTCAGCATTAACACTTCCAATTTTAAACTTTATTATTCCATTTGTTTTAGTATTCATTGTAGATGGTATGAAAGGTATTAAAGAAATTTTACCTGTCATTTTAACAGTGAGTGGTACATATACTGGATTACAATTATTATTAACAATATTCCATGGTCCAGAACTAGCAGACATTATTCCATCACTAGCAACAATGGTGGTGTTAGCATTTGTTTGTCGTAAATTTAAACCGAAAAACATTTTCAGATTGGAAGCGTCTGAACATAAAATTCAAAAACGAACGCCTAAAGAAATTGTCTTTGCTTGGAGTCCGTTCGTAATTTTAACTGCCTTTGTATTAGTATGGAGTGCACCATTCTTCAAAAAATTATTCCAACCTGGAGGTGCACTTGAAAGTTTAGTAATAAAATTGCCAATTCCAAATACTGTGAGTGATTTATCGCCTAAAGGAATTGCGTTGCGTCTCGATTTAATTGGTGCAACTGGGACAGCGATTTTATTAACAGTAATTATTACAATTTTAATTACGAAGTTAAAATGGAAAAGTGCAGGTGCTTTATTGGTCGAAGCAATTAAAGAATTATGGTTACCGATCCTTACAATTTCAGCTATCCTAGCTATTGCTAAAGTTATGACATACGGTGGTTTGACTGTAGCAATTGGACAAGGTATTGCTAAAGCGGGAGCAATTTTCCCATTATTCTCTCCAGTATTAGGTTGGATTGGTGTGTTTATGACTGGTTCAGTTGTAAATAACAATACTTTATTCGCACCTATTCAAGCGACAGTGGCACAACAAATTTCAACAAGCGGTTCATTACTTGTGGCAGCTAACACTGCAGGTGGTGTAGCAGCGAAACTTATTTCACCACAATCAATTGCCATTGCGACTGCAGCTGTTAAAAAAGTTGGTGAAGAATCTGCATTATTAAAAATGACGTTAAAATACAGTATTATATTTGTTGCCTTTATTTGTGTTTGGACGTTTATACTAACGTTAATATTCTAAATATAAATAATGTTGTCACTTGGATTCAAATGACATTTTAAATCTAATTATTCATGAATCGAACTAGTACGAAATGCAATGAGCATCTTGTCTAGTTCGATTTTTTAATGTCTAAAAATGTCGTATATGTAATCAGAGTAGAAAGTGTTGAGGCGTTTCAGAAGTTGTTTAGAAAAGTAAGTAAAATAAAAAATGCACTGAGCAACAAAAGATGTTGCTCGTGCATTTAGATGATTCTTATCATTTCAAATAAGAATGTGTTAATCAACGTATATAAGTTAAAATTGGTTTGGATAAAATGATATCTATCGTTGTGTATTGTTTGTTTTTATAGTTCGCGACGACGTCCAGCTAATAACGCTGCACCTAAGGCTAATGATAATCCACCAAATACAGTTGTACCGATGAATGGATTTTCTTCACCAGTTTCTGGTAATGCTTGAGCTTTGTTAGCATCTGCATGGTTTGCTGGTTGCTTCTTATCAACAACAAGTTCTTGACCAGGTTTGATCATGTTTTTATCAGCTAATTTGTTATCTGCAGCAATTTTGTCAGCAGTAGTGCCGTTTGCTTTTGCAATGTCATTTACTGTATCACCAGGTTTAACGACATGTACTCCGTTGCCGTCTTCTTTACCAGGTTTTTTGTTGTCTTCTTTACCAGGCTTGTTGCCGTCTTCTTTACCAGGCTTGTTGTTGTCTTCTTTACCAGGCTTGTTGCCGTCTTCTTTGCCAGGTTTGTTGTTGTCTTCTTTACCAGGCTTGTTGCCGTCTTCTTTACCAGGTTTTTTGTTGTCTTCTTTACCAGGCTTGTTGCCGTCTTCTTTGCCAGGTTTGTTGCCGTCTTCTTTACCAGGTTTTTTGTTGTCTTCCTCTTTTGGTGCTTGAGCATCGTTTAGCTTTTTAGCTTCTGCTAAAATTTCTTTGCTCACTGAAGGATCGTCTTTAAGGCTTTGGATGAAGCCGTTACGTTGTTCTTCAGTTAAGTTAGGTAAATGTAAAATTTCATAGAAAGCATTTTGTTGTTCTTTGTTGAATTTGTTGTCAGCTTTTGGTGCTTGTGCATCATTTAGCTTTTTAGCTTCTGCTAAAAGGTTAGCGCTTTGGCTTGGGTCATCTTTTAAGCTTTGGATGAAACCATTGCGTTGTTCTTCGTTTAAGTTAGGTAAATGTAAGATTTCATAGAAAGCATTTTGTTGTTCTTTGTTGAATTTGTTATCCGCTTTCGGTGCTTGAGATTCATTTAACTTTTTAGCTTCTGACAATAGGTTAGCACTTTGGCTTGGGTCATCTTTTAAGCTTTGGATGAAACCATTGCGTTGTTCTTCGTTTAAGTTAGGCATATTCAAGATTTCATAGAAAGCATTTTGTTGTTCTTTGTTGAAATTGTTATCAGCTTTCGGTGCTTGAGATTCGTTTAATTTTTTAGCTTCACCTAAAACATTAGTGCTTTGGCTTGGGTCGTCTTTAAGACTTTGAATGAAGCCGTTACGTTGCGCTTCGTTTAAGTTAGGCATGTTCAAGATTTCATAGAAGGCGCTTTGTTGATCTTTGTTGAAGTTATTTTGTTGCGCATCAGCTTTTGGAGCTTGAGAGTCATTAAGTTTTTGAGCTTCACCTAAAACGTTAGCACTTTGGCTTGGATCATCTTTAAGGCTTTGGATAAAACCATTACGTTGATCAGCGTTTAAGTTAGGCATATTTAACACTTGATAAAAAGCATTTTGTTGAGCTTCATCGTGTTGCGCAGCATTTGCAGCAGGTGTTACGCCACCAGATATAAGTAATGTACCTAAAGTTACAGATGCAATACCTACACCTAGTTTACGAATTGAATAAATGTTTTTCTTTTTCAAATTAATACCCCCTGTATGTATTTGTAAAGTCATCATAATATAACGAATTATGTATTGCAATACTAAAATCTATATTTATAATTAAATTTAAATGTAAGTTTTATAACTTATAAAATAAATATTTTGCTGAAAGATTTATTCAGGAAGTAAAAGGCTTAAAACCGCAAAATCACGCTATTTCGATTAATAAAAACAGATAAAATATAGAGATATTTTTTATAATGAAAGCGGTTTAATACATATGAGTTAAAAAATATTTTTAAGAATAAAGTGGGGCTTTGAATGTGCTGAGGTTTAATTTCGGAAATGGTTTTAAGTGATATAGAAAATAGAAAGTTGTTCATTATGTGCTGAGGTTTTATTAAAAAATAGAAAACACAAGTGCACTTTAGAATACAGCACACTTGCGTAATAGAGATATTATTCAAAAACAAGATGTAAATGATCTTTATCTGCTAATAATTGATTCACTTGAGCTAATAATTGTTCAGCATGGTCTTGCTGCGCGTCATCCATATGAATTAAAATTTTTCTTTCATCTTCAGTTGAGCGTTCTTTTATTAGATAGCCTTGCTTTTTTAAATTATTGAGAGCTCTAACAGTTTGAGGGTATTTATGGTGGATTGTTTCAATTAAATCTTTAAGAAGAACGATGTTTTTATTTTGAGAAGTGATAATAGCTAGAATTGTGAATTCTACAAAACTTAATGTTAGATGTTTTTTGATAATATTCTTGAAATACATTGTATACATCATCAAGTTTAGAAATTCTTTACTATCTTTTGGTATCATCTGTGATTCACTTTGATCTGCAAGGTTAAATTGTTTAATGATTTGATCAAACAATGTAACACGTTCTGCAATTTTCTCTCGTTGTTCTTCAGATATTGAAATGTAAGTATTACGCTCATCAATTTTACTTCGAACTTTACTAATATATGAATGTTTCACAAGTACTTTTATATGCTGTACTAAATCCGATTGTTTATAACATAAATCTGAAACAATCTTCTTAAATGGAAGTGTGTTTTCTTGCTGATGAAATAAATAAGTCAGTAATATAAATTCTTTTATAGTCATATCGACTTCAGGCTTGACTTTTTTCTTAAAACGAAACATATATGCTTCAATGATTATAAAATCTCTAATTTTGTCATGGTTATTATATTTCATTGTTTTATCTCCTTGTATATGCACTTTATTTTAATATAACACAATATAATAAGAAAAATAATCCATAATTTACAATTAAAAATAATATGATATTTTTATTAAAATTTGTGTTTTTGAATAAATGGCATTATCAAACACTATATTTAAATAAGAAATAGTTATCGATATTTGAAAAATCGAAGAATATTGATTGATATTATAGAATATGAGTCGGTGTTATTTGTATATAAAGTATTAATATGTAATTAAGAAAGTCGACGCTTGTTAACAATAACAACAACTATATGTATAAAAAAACCTCGCAACTGTTAGTTAACTGAATCATTTAGCTAACTTCGTTGTGAGGTCATTTTGTTTTAATAATATCGTTATAACTTTTTCACGGTTAATAATAAGTATATGAAGAATGGGGCACCAAAAGCAGCAATAAATACACCTGCTGGCACTTCTTTAGGCAAGAATAAGGTACGCCCAATTAAGTCTGCAATAACAATTGATATGGCACCAATCATTGCTGACATTAGTAACTTTTTAGCATAACTTCCGCGAACGATTGTTTTCGCGATATGTGGTGCGATTAAACCGACAAACCCAATGTTACCTACTAAACTGATTGCCATAGATACGAGTATAGTAGAAGTGATTAATTGGATTAGTTTCATACGTTGTACATGTAAGCCTAAGCCAATCGCTACAGGGTCATCAAGTATAGATATTTTCATTTTTGGTATAACAAGAAATAACAACGGCACAACAGCTAAAATAACCATACCCAAAATGATTGTATCTTTAAACGTAGCACCGTAAAGACTTCCGACTAGCCATGTATAAGCTTTGGCAGCAGATAATTGCTTCGTTGTAATGAGTAATCCTTGGACAAGCGCAATAAACAACGTTTGCATCGAAATACCGATGATTATGAGTATTGTCGGGCGTATTTGTCCTTTCGTTTGAAACACTAATAGTATCATCATTGCAACTGCGCCACCTAATACTGCAAATAGTGGAAGTAAATGTATCGTTAAATGGCTGAAAAATGCAATAAAGACAACAGCACTTAAGCTAGCACCACCTGTGATACCGATAATATCAGGTGAGGCAATTGGATTTTTTAATACATTTTGCAACATTAAACCACTCATTCCTAGTGCGGCACCTGCTAAAATCGCAAGTGTAATGCGAGGTAAGCGTAATACTTCTAAAGTGAATTGATCCATACTGTCATTTGGATTTATAAAGTACATCAGTACGCGTTGTAATGGTATAAAGCTTGAACCAATCATCATACTTACCACTGAAACGATGGCTAAAAAGATTAACGCGAAGATGAGATGGTAATTGTCTTTTTTATTAATCTTTTCGGTCATAAGCGTTGACGTCCTTTCTTCATAATATAGATTAAGACAATAGCGCCAATGACAGCGGTAACGACACCGATAGGCAACTCTAGTGGCTTAATTATTATACGAGCAACAATGTCTGAAATGATCATTAGGATTGCTCCAGCTAATGCAGTAAAAGGAATTAAATACTTATAGTTTGGTGGTAATAATCGTTTGCTAATATTCGGTACGATAAGACCCACAAAGACGATTGATCCAGCTACGGCTACCGAAATACCGGCTAACATACTGATGAGCATAATAATCATCCATTTGATTAATTTTATGTTTTGACCGAGGCCGGTTGCAATGTCGTCACTTGTCATCAAGATGTTGATGTGTGCAGCCATGCTAAATGCAATTAAAATAAGTATCAATACAAGCGGAATAATCCATGGGATATCCCAAATATTACGTAATGAAACGGAGCCACTTAACCAAAATAATAGGCCTTGTAAGTCTGTTTCGTTCATAATAAGTATGCCTTGAGTAAAGGCTGTAAATAGCATCGCAATCGCAGCACCTGCCAAAATGACACGGTGAGGTGAGAATAGTGTTTGTCTAAACATACCTAGCGCAACAACTAATATAGTAACAACAATGGCACCTAAAAATGCAATAACTACAATCATTTTAAAAGATTGAATTTGGATAAATGTAATACTAAAAATGACAAAAAATACTGCGCCTGCATTGACACCGAAAAGCCCTGGTGAGGCTATTGGGTTTCGTGTAAGTGCTTGCATCAACAAACCTGAGACAGCAAGGGCAGCACCAGTCAATAACGCAATGATTGTTCTCGACGCCCGTGCACCAGTGACAACATCATGTAAATCGTTTTCACTATCAAAGTTGAATAACGCCTGTATCACCGTACCTGGTGACACAAGCGTATTTCCAATCATTAAACTTAAGATAGCTACTATTGCAAGACATAAACCAGCAATAACGATTTGGTATTTTGGTTTAAGTAGCATCGTAAAACTCCTTAATTATTTTGATTGTTTTTCAATATTTAACTTTTCATATAAATCGTCAATAAGTTTTAATGAAGATTTATATCCGCCAGCTAAGTTCCAAGTGATTTCATCTAAATCATCAGATACTTGGTTGTTTTTAACTGCGTCTAAATTTTTCCACTCTTTACTTGAAGTCCATTCGCTTTCAGTCTTTTTAACTAATGCAGCATCTTTCGCATTTGGATCTGATTTTACTACAAAAATATGATCAGCGTTCATTAATGGAATGCTTTCTTTAGATGTAAGTTGGATAATATCTTTACCATTATCAACTTGTTTTTGTAAGTCTTTATTACGTTTGAATCCTAAATCATTTAAGATTTCACCAGCATATCCACCAGCATAAATTCTTGTATGATCAGCACGGAAGTTAACAACTGAAGCTTTCAATGGCCATGCATCTTTATACTTTGCTTTTGCATCTTTTTGGAATGCAGCTACTTTATCATCGTACTTTTTAAGTAAATCTTCAGCTTCTTTTTCTTTCCCTAAAGCTTTCCCCATTAACTTAGTTGTATCTTTGAATTTGAAAACTGTATCAGTAGAAACTGTTGGTGCGATTTTAGATAATTGATCGTAAACTTTTTCATTTCTAACTTTTGACGCGACAATTAAGTCCGGTTTTAATTTAGAGATTTCCTCTAAGTTAGGTGCAGGTTCTTGACCTACAATCTTAGTATCTTTTAAATCATTTTTTATGTATTCGAATTTCGGTTTTTGTGTCCATGATTCTACAGCACCTACAGGTTTAACACCTAAAGATACAGCGACGTCAGTGGCACCTTGATATAGCGTAACAACACGCTTTGGTTTCCCTTTAATTTCAGTTGTACCCATTGCATGTTTAATTGAAGTTGTTTCCTTATCTTTGTTATCAGATGATTGTTTATTTGAATTCCCACTACATCCTGCTAAAACAAGTAGGAAAGCAAGCGTAACAACAAGCATTTTAATTACTTTATTCATTGACTAATTAGCCTCCTTCGTGATGTATGACAATGAGAATCATTATCACGATTTAGTATGAATTAAATTTTTTCCTAAGTCAATAAAATATTTATGATTTACATGCAACTTATAATTATTTGACATATAAATGCATAAAAAATATAATCCTAATTACTTGATAGTGAGAATCATTATCAATTAGGTAACACACAATATTATAGAATTTTAAATTTGAGGAGGAAGCGCTTTTGATTGAAAAAAGTCAAGCATGTCACGATTCATTGTTAGATTCTGTAGGGCAAACACCTATGGTTCAACTTCATCAACTATTTCCGAAACATGAAGTGTTTGCAAAGTTAGAGTATATGAATCCTGGAGGCAGCATGAAAGATCGACCTGCCAAGTACATCATTGAACATGGTATTAAACATGGTTTAATCACTGAGAATACACATTTAATTGAAAGTACTTCTGGTAATTTAGGCATTGCGTTGGCAATGATAGCTAAAATCAAGGGATTAAAACTCACGTGTGTTGTTGATCCTAAAATATCACCAACAAATTTGAAAATTATTAAAAGTTATGGTGCCAATGTAGAAATGGTTGAAGAACCTGATGCACATGGGGGTTATTTAATGACTCGTATTGCAAAGGTGCAAGAACTGTTAGCCACTATTGACGATGCATATTGGATTAATCAATATGCGAATGAGTTAAATTGGCAATCCCATTATCATGGTGCAGGCACAGAGATTGTTGAAACAATTAAGCAACCTATAGATTATTTTGTCGCGCCAGTCAGCACGACAGGTAGCATTATGGGTATGAGTAGAAAAATAAAAGAAGTGCATCCAAACGCACAAATTGTTGCTGTTGATGCGAAAGGGTCAGTCATTTTTGGTGACAAACCTATTAATAGAGAATTACCTGGTATCGGTGCTAGTCGTGTACCCGAAATATTGAATAGATCAGAAATTAATCAAGTGATCCATGTAGATGATTATCAATCTGCTTTGGGCTGTCGAAAACTGATTGATTATGAAGGCATATTTGCCGGAGGTTCAACAGGCTCGATTATTGCAGCGATTGAGCAGTTGATAACGTCAATTGAAGAAGGTGCAACAATTGTCACGATTTTACCAGATCGAGGCGATCGTTACTTAGATTTAGTTTATTCAGATACATGGTTAGAAAAAATGAAATCAAGACAAGGAGTTAAATCAGAATGAATAGAGAGATGTTGTATTTAAATAGATCAGATATTGAACAAGCGGGAGGTAATCATTCACAAGTTTATGTGGACGCATTAACAGAAGCATTAACAGCCCATGCGCACAATGATTTTGTACAACCGCTTAAGCCGTATTTAAGACAGGATCCTGAAAATGGACACATCGCAGATCGAATTATTGCAATGCCAAGTCATATCGGTGGTGAACACGCAATTTCAGGTATTAAGTGGATAGGTAGTAAGCACGACAATCCATCGAAACGTAATATGGAGCGTGCAAGTGGTGTCATTATTTTGAATGATCCAGAAACGAATTATCCAATTGCAGTTATGGAAGCAAGTTTAATTAGTAGTATGCGTACTGCAGCAGTTTCAGTGATTGCAGCTAAGCATTTGGCTAAAAAAGGATTTAAAGACTTAACAATCATTGGTTGCGGGCTAATCGGAGACAAGCAATTACAAAGTATGTTAGAGCAATTCGATCATATTAAACGCGTGTTTGTTTACGATCAATTCTCTGAAGCATGTGCACGCTTTGTTGATAGATGGCAACAACAGCGTCCGGAAATTAATTTTATTGCGACAGAAAATGCTAAAGAAGCAGTATCAAATGGTGAAGTAGTCATTACATGTACCGTAACGGATCAACCATACATTGAATATGATTGGTTACAAAAGGGTGCATTTATTAGCAACATTTCTATCATGGATGTGCATAAAGAAGTCTTTATTAAAGCTGACAAAGTCGTAGTAGATGACTGGTCACAATGTAATCGAGAAAAGAAAACTATTAACCAATTGGTGTTAGAAGGTAAATTCAGCAAAGAAGCACTTCATGCTGAACTAGGGCAACTTGTGACAGGTGACATACCAGGACGTGAAGACGATGATGAAATCATATTACTTAATCCGATGGGTATGGCTATCGAAGATATTTCAAGTGCTTATTTTATTTATCAACAGGCACAACAACAAAATATTGGGACAACATTGAACCTATATTAAGAATGCGAGGTGTCTGAACATTGCAGAATCATACAGCAGTCAATACAGCACAAGCGATAATATTAAGAGATTTAGTTGATGCATTATTATTTGAAGATATAGCCGGAATTGTATCGAATAGTGAGATTACTAAAGAAAACGGACAAACGCTTTTGATATACGAACGTGAAACACAACAAATAAAGATACCTGTTTATTTTAGTGCTTTAAATATGTTTCGTTACGAAAGTTCACAACCAATTACGATAGAGGGAAGGGTGTCTAAGCAACCTTTAACGGCAGCTGAATTTTGGCAAACAATTGCTAATATGAATTGTGATCTAAGTCATGAATGGGAAGTGGCTCGCGTTGAAGAAGGACTGACTACTGCTGCCACACAGCTTGCTAAACAATTATCAGAATTAGATTTAGCGTCACATCCTTTTGTGATGTCAGAGCAGTTTGCAAGTTTAAAAGATCGTCCATTTCATCCATTAGCTAAAGAAAAAAGAGGATTAAGAGAAGCGGATTATCAAGTGTATCAAGCTGAATTAAATCAATCATTTCCTTTAATGGTTGCAGCAGTTAAAAAGACACATATGATTCATGGCGATACTGCAAATATCGATGAATTAGAAAATTTGACAGTACCTATAAAAGAACAAGCGACAGACATGTTAAATGATCAAGGGTTATCAATAGATGACTATGTACTATTTCCGGTACATCCTTGGCAATATCAGCATATTCTGCCGAACGTCTTTGCGACAGAGATTAGTGAAAAGTTGGTTGTACTATTACCGTTAAAATTTGGAGATTATCTGTCGTCTTCAAGTATGCGTTCATTAATTGATATTGGCGCACCGTATAACCATGTCAAAGTACCATTTGCAATGCAGTCATTAGGCGCATTAAGGCTAACGCCTACGCGTTACATGAAAAACGGAGAACAAGCAGAACAATTATTACGTCAGCTTATAGAAAAAGATGAAGCACTAGCTAAGTATGTCATGGTTTGTGATGAAACAGCTTGGTGGTCATATATGGGTCAAGATAATGATATTTTCAAAGATCAATTAGGTCATCTAACTGTTCAGCTAAGAAAGTATCCCGAAGTGCTAGCCAAAAATGATACGCAACAGCTAGTGTCAATGGCAGCACTCGCGGCAAATGATCGCACTTTATATCAAATGATTTGTGGAAAAGATAATATTTCTAAAAATGATGTCATGACGTTATTTGAAGATATCGCGCAAGTCTTTTTAAAGGTAACACTATCATTTATGCAATACGGCGCATTACCAGAGTTGCATGGTCAAAATATATTGTTGTCATTTGAAGATGGACGTGTACAAAAATGCGTGTTACGTGATCATGATACTGTCAGAATTTATAAACCATGGCTAACAGCACATCAGCTTTCATTGCCGAAGTATGTCGTCAGAGAAGATACACCTAATACGCTAATTAATGAGGATTTGGAAACATTCTTTGCTTATTTTCAAACATTAGCTGTATCGGTAAATCTATATGCCATTATTGATGCAATTCAAGATTTATTTGGTGTAAGTGAGCATGAACTTATGTCGTTGTTAAAACAAATTTTAAAAAATGAAGTGGCAACTATTTCCTGGGTTACAACTGATCAGCTAGCTGTCAGACACATTTTATTTGATAAACAGACGTGGCCATTCAAACAAATTTTATTACCATTGCTATATCAACGTGATAGTGGTGGAGGTAGTATGCCTTCAGGTTTAACTACCGTACCAAATCCAATGGTGACATATGATTAATCAGTCTATATGGCGCAGTAACTTTCGCATTTTATGGCTCAGTCAGTTTATAGCGATTGCTGGACTGACAGTACTTGTGCCATTATTGCCAATTTATATGGCATCACTACAAAATCTATCAGTCGTAGAAATACAGTTGTGGAGTGGTATAGCGATTGCTGCTCCAGCTGTAACGACGATGATAGCTTCGCCGATATGGGGGAAGCTAGGTGATAAGATCAGCCGAAAATGGATGGTCTTAAGAGCGTTACTTGGTTTGGCGGTATGCTTATTTTTAATGGCATTGTGTACGACACCATTACAGTTTGTACTTGTGAGGTTATTGCAGGGACTATTTGGTGGTGTTGTTGATGCATCAAGTGCGTTTGCGAGTGCAGAGGCGCCAGCTGAAGATCGTGGAAAGGTATTAGGAAGACTGCAAAGTTCAGTCAGCGCAGGGTCTCTTGTGGGGCCATTAATTGGCGGTGTTACAGCTTCGATATTAGGTTTTAGTGCGTTACTGATGAGTATTGCCGTTATTACTTTTATTGTCTGTATTTTCGGTGCATTAAAATTGATTGAAACGACACATATGCCAAAATCACAAACACCAAATATTAATAAAGGTATTCGCCGTTCATTTCAATGTCTATTATGCACACAACAAACATGTCGATTTATTATCGTTGGCGTTTTAGCAAACTTTGCTATGTATGGCATGCTAACTGCATTATCACCACTTGCTTCATCAGTGAATCATACAGCGATAGATGACCGTAGTGTGATTGGATTTTTACAGTCCGCATTTTGGACGGCTTCGATATTAAGCGCGCCTTTATGGGGACGCTTTAATGATAAATCATATGTTAAATCAGTATATATATTTGCCACGATTGCATGTGGTTGTAGTGCGATACTGCAAGGTTTAGCGACGAATATAGAGTTTTTAATGGCTGCAAGAATACTTCAAGGATTAACATATAGTGCATTGATTCAAAGTGTCATGTTTGTTGTCGTGAATGCGTGTCATCAACAACTTAAAGGCACATTTGTTGGAACGACGAACAGTATGTTAGTTGTTGGTCAAATTATTGGCAGTCTTAGTGGCGCTGCCATTACAAGTTATACTACACCAGCTACTACGTTTATCGTTATGGGCGTAGTATTTGCAGTAAGTAGTTTATTTTTAATTTGTTCAACCATCACTAATCAAATCAACGATCACACATTAATGAAATTATGGGAGTTGAAACAAAAAAGTGCAAAATAAAGAATTAATACAACATGCAGCGTATGCGGCTATCGAACGCATTTTAAATGAATATTTTAGAGAAGAAAATTTATATCAAGTACCACCTCAAAATCATCAATGGTCTATACAATTATCAGAGCTCGAAACTTTAACGGGTGAATTTCGCTATTGGTCTGCGATGGGGCATCATATGTATCATCCAGAGGTATGGCTTATCGATGGAAAAAGTAAAAAAATAACAACTTATAAAGAAGCAATTGCGCGTATTTTGCAACATATGGCTCAAAGTGCAGATAATCAAACGGCAGTGCAACAACATATGGCGCAAATTATGTCTGACATCGATAATAGCATTCATCGCACGGCGCGTTATTTGCAAAGTAACACAATAGACTACGTAGAGGATCGTTATATCGTTTCAGAACAATCTTTATACTTAGGTCATCCATTTCATCCGACTCCTAAGAGTGCAAGTGGGTTTTCAGAAGCAGATTTAGAGAAATATGCACCCGAATGTCATACATCATTCCAATTGCATTATTTAGCTGTGCATCAAGATGTTCTGCTCACGCGCTATGTAGAAGGTAAAGAAGATCAGGTTGAGAAAGTGTTGTATCAATTAGCAGACATAGATATATCAGAGATACCCAAAGATTTTATTTTATTACCAACACATCCTTATCAAATCAATGTGTTGCGACAGCATCCACAGTATATGCAATATAGTGAACAAGGTTTAATAAAAGACCTTGGCGTTTCCGGTGATTTAGTGTACCCGACGTCTTCGGTTAGAACTGTATTTTCAAAAGCATTAAACATTTATTTAAAATTACCGATACACGTTAAAATTACTAATTTTATACGTACGAATGATCTTGAACAAATTGAACGGACAATTGATGCCGCGCAAGTTATCGCATCAGTCAAAGATGAGGTTGAAACACCCCATTTTAAATTGATGTTTGAAGAAGGATATCGTGCATTGTTACCGAATCCATTAGGGCAAACAGTTGAACCTGAAATGGATTTATTAACAAATAGTGCCATGATTGTTCGTGAAGGGATACCGAATTACCATGCTGATAAAGATATTCATGTATTGGCGTCATTATTTGAAACGATGCCTGATTCACCGATCTCTAAGTTAGCACAAGTGATTGAGCAAAGTGGTTTAGCACCAGAAGCATGGCTTGAATGTTATTTGGATCGTACATTATTGCCGATATTAAAGTTGTTTAGTAACACAGGCATTAGTCTAGAAGCACATGTACAAAATACATTAATTGAATTAAAAGATGGCATACCCGACGTATGCTTTGTCAGAGATCTTGAAGGCATTTGTCTATCTAGAACGATTGCTACTGAAAAACAGCTTGTGCCAAATGTTGTGGCAGCATCAAGCCCTGTTGTATATGCACATGATGAAGCATGGCATCGTCTTAAATATTATGTTGTAGTAAATCACTTAGGACATTTAGTATCAACTATTGGTAAAGCAACTAGAAATGAAGTTGTGTTATGGCAACTTGTAGCGCATCGTCTTATGACTTGGAAAAAAGAATACGCGAATAACGCAGTATTTGTTGACTGTGTAGAAGATTTATATCAAACGCCGACCATTGCGGCTAAAGCGAATTTGATGAGTAAATTGAATGATTGTGGTGCAAACCCTATTTATACACATATACCAAATCCAATTTGTTATAACAAGGAGGTATCGTATTGTGAATCAAACAATTCTTAATCGTGTAAAGACTAGAGTAATGCATCAACTGGTATCATCACTTATTTATGAGAATATTGTTGTGTATAAAGCGTCATATCAAGACGGTGTCGGTCATTTTACAATAGAAGGACATGATTCAGAGTATCGTTTTACTGCTGAAAAGACACATAGCTTTGATCGTATACGTATCACATCACCAATTGAGCGTGTCGTAGGAGATGAGGCAGATACAACAACAGACTATACACAATTATTGAGAGAGGCTGTATTTACATTTCCTAAAAATGATGAAAAGCTAGAACAATTTATTGTTGAGTTATTACAGACAGAATTAAAAGATACACAAAGTATGCAGTATCGAGAATCAAACCCACCAGCAACACCTGAGACATTTAACGACTATGAATTTTATGCGATGGAAGGGCATCAGTATCATCCAAGTTACAAATCACGTTTAGGATTTACGTTGAGTGATAATTTGAAATTTGGTCCTGATTTTGTACCAAACGTTAAACTGCAGTGGTTAGCTATCGACAAAGATAAAGTAGAAACGACGGTATCAAGAAATGTTGTAGTTAACGAAATGTTACGTCAACAAGTTGGCGATAAGACTTATGAACATTTTGTACAGCAAATTGAAGCGTCTGGCAAACATGTAAATGATGTTGAGATGATACCTGTACACCCATGGCAGTTTGAACATGTCATCCAAGTTGATTTGGCTGAAGAAAGGCTTAATGGCACAGTACTATGGTTAGGGGAAAGTGATGAGCTATATCACCCTCAACAATCGATTCGTACGATGTCGCCAATAGACACGACAAAATATTATTTAAAGGTACCAATAAGTATAACGAACACTTCAACGAAACGAGTGTTGGCGCCTCATACAATTGAAAATGCAGCGCAAATTACGGATTGGTTAAAGCAGATACAGCAACAAGATATGTATTTAAAAGATGAATTAAAGACAGTTTTTCTAGGGGAAGTCTTAGGACAGTCTTATTTAAATACACAACTTTCGCCTTATAAACAAACTCAAGTTTATGGTGCGTTAGGTGTTATATGGCGTGAAAATATATATCATATGTTAATCGATGAAGAGGATGCGATACCATTTAATGCACTTTATGCAAGTGATAAGGATGGTTTACCATTCATTGAAAAGTGGATTAAACAATATGGTTCTGAAGCTTGGACAAAGCAATTTTTAGCTGTAGCGATTCGTCCAATGATTCATATGCTTTATTATCACGGTATTGCCTTTGAATCGCATGCACAAAATATGATGCTCATTCATGAAAATGGTTGGCCTACACGTATTGCCTTAAAAGATTTCCACGATGGTGTTCGTTTTAAGCGTGAGCATTTAAGTGAAGCAGCTTCACACCTGACATTAAAGCCAATGCCAGAAGCACATAAAAAAGTGAATAGTAATTCATTTATTGAAACAGATGACGAACGTTTAGTACGCGACTTTTTACATGATGCATTTTTCTTTATTAATATCGCCGAAATCATCTTATTTATTGAAAAGCAATATGGTATCGATGAGCAGCGACAATGGCAATGGGTTAAAGACATTATCGAGGCGTATCAAGAAGCATTTCCAGAGTTGAATAACTATCAACATTTCGATTTGTTTGAACCTACGATTCAAGTTGAAAAGTTAACGACACGTCGATTATTAAGTGACTCCGAGTTAAGAATTCATCATGTTACAAATCCATTAGGTGTAGGAGGTATCAATGATGCAACAACTATCTCTGAAACATAGATTAAACAATGGTGATTCAGTTTATGGCATTTTTAATTCTATACCGGACCCATTGATGATCGAGGTTATCGCAGCAAGCGGGTATGACTTTGTTGTGATTGATACAGAACACGTGGCGATTAATGATGAGACACTAGCGCATTTAATTCGTGCAGCTGAAGCAGCGCATATTATACCAATTGTACGTGTCACTGCAGTGATAGATAGAGATATCATTAAAGTGTTAGATATGGGTGCGAGAGGTATTATTGTGCCACACGTTAAAGATCGTGAGACAGTTGAGCATATTGTGAAATTAAGTCGTTATTACCCGCAAGGATTAAGAAGTTTGAATGGTGGTCGCATGGCAAGATTTGGACGTACACCATTACTTGATGCAATGGAGATGGCTAATGAGCATATTATGGTGATTGCCATGATAGAAGATGTTGAAGGGGTTATGGCCATTGACGATATAGCTCAAGTCGAAGGTTTAGACATGATAGTCGAAGGTGCCGCAGATTTATCGCAGTCACTTGGCATACCATGGCAAACGCGTGATGATCAAGTAACATCACATGTTCAACATATTTTTGAGGTTGTGAATGCACATGGTAAACATTTTTGTGCATTACCACGTGAAGATGAAGATATTGCAAAATGGCAGGCACAAGGTGTACAAACATTTATTTTAGGTGATGATCGCGGAAAAATATATCGCCATTTAAGTGCATCTCTAGCGACGTCTAAACAGAAAGGGGATGATGGCTAATGCGTATAGTTCAACCTGTTATTGAACAATTAAAAGCACAATCTCATCCAGTTTGTCATTATATCTATGATTTAGTCGGACTGGAACATCATTTGCAACATATTACATCGTCATTGCCGAGTAATTGTCAAATGTACTATGCAATGAAAGCAAATAGTGAACGAACAATCCTAGATACAATTAGTCAGTATGTTGAAGGATTCGAAGTTGCATCTCAAGGTGAAATAGCAAAAGGTCTTGCTTTTAAACCAGCAAATCATATTATTTTTGGTGGCCCTGGTAAGACAGACGAGGAACTAAGATATGCAGTAAGTGAAGGTGTTCAGCGTATTCATGTTGAAAGTATGCATGAATTACAACGGCTAAATGCCATCTTAGAAGATGAAGATAAGACACAACACATTTTATTGCGTGTTAATTTAGCAGGACCATTTCCCAATGCAACGTTGCATATGGCAGGACGCCCAACACAATTTGGTATTTCTGAAGACGAAGTTGATGATGTCATTGAAGCTGCGCTAGTAATGCCAAATATTCATCTAGATGGCTTTCATTTTCATTCTATTTCTAACAATTTAGACTCGAATTTACATGTCGATGTAGTGAAACTTTATTTTAAAAAAGCAAAATCATGGTCTGAAAAACATCGATTTCCACTCAAACATATCAATCTTGGTGGTGGCATAGGCGTTAACTATGCAGATTTAACTAGCCAATTTGAGTGGGATAATTTTGTAGAAAATTTTAAAACACTTATCGTTGAGCAAGAAATGGAAGATGTGACATTGAACTTTGAATGTGGGCGCTTTATTGTGGCACATATTGGTTACTATGTGACAGAAGTGCTAGATATTAAGAAAGTGCATGGTGCTTGGTATGCCATTTTAAGAGGAGGTACGCAACAATTTAGACTGCCGGTATCTTGGCAGCATAACCATCCTTTTGAAATTTATCGTTATAAGGACAATCCATATTCATTTGAAAAAGTTTCAATTTCGAGACAGGACACAACGTTAGTCGGTCAATTATGTACACCGAAAGATGTCTTTGCTAGAGAAGTACAGATAGACGCAATCAGTACAGGCGACGTTATTGTTTTCAAATATGCAGGTGCATACGGATGGTCTATTTCACATCACGATTTCTTAAGCCATCCACATCCTGAATTTATTTATTTAACGCAAACAAAGGAGGATGAATAACTATTGAATCATATTCATGAACATTTAAAATTGGTACCAGTAGATAAGATTGATCTTCACGAAACATTCGAACCTTTAAGATTGGAAAAAACGAAAAGTAGTATTGAAGCAGATGATTTTATACGTCATCCTATTTTAGTGACAGCGATGCAACATGGTAGATATATGGTTATAGATGGTGTGCATCGGTATACAAGTTTGAAAGCGTTAGGATGTAAGAAAGTTCCAGTGCAAGAAATCCATGAAACACAATATTCAATTAGTACATGGCAACATAAAGTTCCATTTGGTGTGTGGTGGGAAACGTTACAACAAGAACATCGCTTGCCATGGACTACTGAGACAAGACAAGAAGCGCCATTTATTACGATGTGTCATGGTGATACAGAACAATATTTGTATACGAAAGATTTAGGCGAAGCACATTTTCAAGTATGGGAAAAGGTTGTCGCAAGTTATAGTGGTTGTTGTTCTGTAGAGAGAATTGCACAAGGTACATATCCTTGTCTTTCTCAACAAGATGTACTCATGAAGTATCAGCCATTGAGTTATAAGGAAATTGAAGCGGTTGTTCATAAAGGGGAAACTGTGCCAGCAGGTGTGACACGCTTTAATATTTCAGGACGATGTCTTAATCTTCAAGTACCACTGGCATTACTTAAACAAGATGATGATGTTGAACAACTGCGTAATTGGAAGCAGTTTTTAGCAGATAAGTTTGCCAATATGAGATGCTATACTGAAAAAGTATACTTGGTGGAGCAATAGTTTTACTGTGATGTTGAGGGAAATATGATGATTTAGCGTATTGATAGCGAAAATATAATAAAACAATATAGTGTGGAGAACTTTTGATATTTTATAA
>OBZA01000274.1_pt1 | contig 19214 bp, 19 predicted proteins | sample 1476871 | NCBI WGS metagenome assembly OBZA01 (sample SAMEA2580227, study PRJEB22360) | human gut metagenome | biome: human gut; feature: human-associated habitat; material: faeces | place: Denmark | collected 2008/2010
TTTTACGCTTTTTCTTCTACATATACAAATTTATATTAAATAAAGCCCAATACAATTTAGGTTAATTAAACAAGTTGATAACTATTTAATTATTCCTTCATTGAAGAATATAAACTATTAAATCATTATTTTACGCTTACTTATATTTTAATGACCTAACTGTTTATGTTCCATGGAATAAATTTATAACTTAGCCCCCTAATTAAAATGCTTTGTCTTGGTCATTCTACGTAAATTCTATAAAATATGTTATCTACTTACATAAAAAAATGAACTTCAATACCACCATATGTTTGTGATACTGAAGTTCAGTTTAGTTTTATTTTCAATTAGAAAAATAAGTTAAGTATATAGAATAGTAAACCTGCTAACAATGCTGAAATAGGTAATGTAATCACCCATGTAATGATCATTCGTTGCGCAGTGCTCCATTTTACACCTTTAGCTCGGTTAGAAGCACCAACACCTAAGATTGATGATGACACAACGTGAGTTGTTGATAATGGGAAATGTAGCGATGATGCAACAAAAATTGTTAATGCAGATGATAAATCGGCCGCAGCACCATTTGCTGGACGTATTTTCATAATATTACCACCTACAGTTTTGATAATTTTCCAGCCACCAATTGCAGTACCAAGCCCCATTGCTGTCGCACAGGCAAATTTTACCCATAACTGTGGTTCAACACTGCCATCATTCTGTACATTAGCGACAATCAATGCCAACGTAATAATACCCATTGATTTTTGCGCATCATTCGTACCGTGAGAGAATGATTGTAACGCTGCCGTGAAAATTTGGAAAAATCTAAAGTTACGATTCGCTCTTGTTAAATTTGCATTTTTAAAGATAACTTTAAAAATTGAATACATCAAGAAACCAACACAAAATGCGATTATCGGTGAAACGATTAATACAATAATAATTTTTGTGAAACCTTGGTAATGTAACACTCCAAATGAGCCTTCAGATGCGATTGCTGCACCCGCAATTGAACCTATAAGTGCATGTGAAGACGAACTTGGAATTCCGTAAAACCAAGTAGCTAAATTCCAAATAATAGCCGCAAGTATTGCAGCTAACACAACAACTAATCCATTTTCCAATTTAAATGGATCGACAATGTCTTTAGTAATGGTGCCTGCAACGCCCGTAAATGTTAAAGCACCTATAAAGTTCATCACTGCTGCCATTAAAATTGCCGTTTTAGGCGTTAACGCTCTAGTAGATACAGCAGTAGCTACTGCATTGGCTGTATCATGGAATCCATTGATAAAGTCAAATATCAGCGAGAAAATAACTACAGCTATAGTGACGATGATTATATATGACATAAATATATACTCCCCTTAGCTATTTTTCATAATAATAGTTTCAAAATTATTTGCTACGATTTGACATTTATCAGCAATTTCTTCCATGCTTTCATAAATATCTTTTATTTTAATTAATGTGATTGGATCTGTTTCGCTATTGAAAATATGTTTAATTGACTGTCTTAAAATACCATCACAGTTTGTTTCAAATTCTTTAATATTAATTGAATGAATACGCATATGTGATAATTTTTTATCGACTAATAAGCCGACAGCAAGTTTCATTTCTGCAACTGCTTTTTGAATGTTATCAACAAACTCAGCCATATATTCATCTGTGTATTCGATTGAATACATTTCAAACATAGCTGCCGTTTCTTCAATTGCATCTAAAACATCATCAATTGCATCACATAATGATAAAATATCTTCACGTTCAATTGGTGTGATAAATGTTTGATTTAAATCAGTAATTACTTGATGTACTAATTCGTCACCATGTGACTCATAAGTTTTAATGTTGTCTGAGTATGCTTTTAAATCTAAATGTGTATTGAAATCCATTTTACCGAATTCAATAGCAGCACGATCCAGATTGAATACCATTTCTTCTAATTGAACCATAAACTTATCTTTTTTCTTACTAAACATTTAAAATCCTCCATTTAAGCGATTGTCACCAATCACATTCAGTTATAATTTGTTTCAAATTAAGACAAGTGAATTTACAAACTAATGATACAAATTTGTTATTATCAATCGTCAGTATAATTTTAGTGTACTGATATTAATTTCAAAAATGCCTCACAGTAAACAATTTACTGTATTTGCCCTTATATGAAAATAGCACAAAATTTACAATCCCACAATTCAATTTACAAATTTTTAACAATTCCGAAACTTAACTTTTACATAAAATTTAAATAGTAGTAGGCATTTGTTTTGAAAAAGTTATTTTATAGGCAATTTTTTATCTATACAACTCTAAAAATTGTAAATGGATATAGTTGGGAAATTTGCAACGATACAATATTTATTACATAACTTTTACATATTAAAATACACTTATCTTGTTTAAAACGATCATTGACTCATATATATCTCAATGAATATACTTTTATTTTCTCACATTTAATACAATTTACAAAGTTGAATCCTGTTAATCTTTTCAATTAAAAGCATCACCAATTAAATATATTTCATTCAAAACACTTTCATAATCACTCATACCTTTACTTCATTATTAATATGGTATTTTAACCCAGTATTCAACTATACATGCTAAAAATATAACTTCTCTTCATTTATAATAAAAAGCTTCCAGTATAGTTCGTGAATTCGAATCCACTACTCTACTGAAAGCCATCTGTATATTTTATATGGAATGTCTAATTGTTCGCTTGGAATGATTATAAGCCGTCACTGCAAAAACAGCATACATACAAATGTATAATCCCATTACTATGAAAACCGGTATTTGATTCGTTGTACCCATTAATTTCATATATGCTAATGATGTAAAATATGCATGTGATAGTGCAATAACTAAAGGTAACCCAAAATTAAACATAATTTTAAACTTTAGTCCCCTTGCCATATCTTTTTGTGTAAATCCAAGCTTTCTCAATATACTATAATTCTCTAACTCATCTTCGGTTTCATCTATTTGCTTAATGTATATAATGCAACATACAGCAATCAAGAATGTAATACCTAAAAATGATGTTACAAATAATAATATTCCGGTTAAACTTGATATTGAGCTTATCGCTTCACTTCTTGTTTTAATAGATTTATCAACTTTATTTTTCACTTTTTCTAATGCTAAAGCATCTTTTTTATGTTTCAAATCGAATCCAAATTGAGAGACGATATGCTTTGCTTTTGTATACTTTCTTATTTCTTGATAGTCTTTGTCATTTAAGACAAACGTTGGTCCACCTAAATCAACATCTGTCATAAAATAGATTTTATTAATATCTTTCCGTAACTTAATATTAACATGATGTTTTTTCGTTCCTATAATTGCCTTACCATGCTTCTTATGTTTCACTAAATCTTTGATAGAACCTTCCGCTACAAACAAATCAGCTTGTCCACGTTTCAAATCAGTATTAGGGATATATTTATCACTAGTAATTGTTACATTGTATGGTTCTTTCGCTTTTACATCAAATAAATTATCTTTATACAATTTCGTATGAATTACTTCTTTATAATTATAAAAATGAGGAATTTTTTGATTGTTTAATTCACTTGCTAATTGATTAGCTTTTTGTTGGTCTTTAATTGTAACGTCGTGTGGTGCAGTATATTTTATTTCACTTGATAAGGACGCTCTACTTATAGCAGCAAAGCAAAGAACTGAAACAGTAATCGCTGAAATGATTGCCATGACCGTAAGTGAAAAAGCATTTTTCTTAATACGATACATAATAGATGATGAGAACATGACATCATTTACACTTATAACACCTTTTCTAAACTTCTTCACCATTTTAAAAACTAGAGAAACAGAGCTTTTAAAAAATAAGTATGCCCCAATCACAGTTGACAATAAAATAAACATAAGTATACCGATAGAATCATAATATTGAACAATGTTCAAAGATAGATAGTATCCTGTGGTAATCAATACTATAGATGCCTAAAACAACCTCTTCAAATGTAATTTTATTATGATTTGTTTCTTTAACCTGGTTATTCTTTGACATCTGTGAAATAGATTGTTTGAACACTAATATAAAATTTTGAGCAGAGGTTAAAAAATAAGCGACACCGATTAACATTAATGTTTCAAATACCGCCCTCAAACTAAAAATAATTGGAACCTTTTCTTTAATTCCTAATAATGTAAAGACAATCATTAATAACAGTTTTGAACCAAAAATACCAATAATAATACCTAATATTGCCGTAATTATAAATATTAGTAATTGTTCGAGCATTAGTATATAAATAATGTTGAATTTAGATAAACCTAATGTTTGATATAATGCAAGCTCATAACTTCGTCGTTTAATAAATAACACATTGGCATATAACAAAAATGCAATTATGATGAAAAATAGAAAGTAGCTTCCGACTTGTGAGCCTTCCTTAATAATTGGATATGACTCTGTCATGTTTAGTTTATGCGCGTATTTTAATGCTACAAAGCTAAAATACAATACTACACTCGTAATTAATGAAAAAAGATAGATGGCATAATGTGATAAATTTTGACGGAAATTTTTAAATATTATCTCGTTAAAGGTCATAATTAACGCCACCTAAAACACTTTGTACACGTATTATTTCTTTGAAAAAGGTATGTTTATCGTCATCCCCTTGGTATAATTCAGTGAAAATTTGACCATCTTTTAGCATCACTACTCGATTGGCATAACTTGCTGCAACAGGATCATGCGTTACCATAATAATTGTAGACTTAAATGCTTCATTCATTCTTGTTAATCGTTTTAATAAATCTTGAGTACTTTTAGAATCCAGTGCACCTGTTGGTTCGTCAGCAAATATAATAGAAGGTAATGTAATAAACGCTCTTGCAGCAGATGTTCGTTGTCTTTGTCCACCAGACAATTCAGAAGGGTATTTATCACTAATATCCAATATATTTAATGCTTCTGCTACTTTTTCATAACGATTTAACATATGTTCTTTATCTAACTTCTGAACCGTTAGTGGTAACATTATGTTTTCTTTAACAGTCAATGTATGCAGTAAATTATACTCTTGAAAAATAAAACCAATATCATGCTTGCGTATATCAGATAATTCCTTGTTTGAAAGCTTTTCTAATTTTTTTCCTTTTAATGTAATAGAACCTTGTGAAATATAATCAATTGAACTTAAAACATTTAATAATGTCGTTTTCCCAGATCCAGAGGGACCCATAATAGCAATAAACTCGCCTTCTTCAATAGACATATTGATATCTCGCAACACTTCTTGTGCCATTTTTTTAGTTCCATATATTTTTGTTAATTGTTTTACTTCTAAAATTGCCACTTTAACACTCCTATAATTTATCTTAACTTCATTTCCTTTAGGCTTTGGCACTTGTATCTTCAATTTAACATATGACTAACATCTATCTTATTATAACGTTGAAGCTGCATTGATGTATCAATTCTAAGTAACAAAACGCATGTTTAAAATGACAAATTTGTCACTTCCGACATGCGTTCAACAATTTCATTTTGTAATGGGAAAATCAATCTGACAGTTGTCCCCTTACCAACAGTCGACGTGACTTGCAGGTGAATACCTAATTGATCCTTTACACTATTTACTAAATATAGACCCATACCTGAAGACGTCGTTTCATTTCTGTTAGCCGTTGACGTAAATCCTCGTTCAAATATTCGCGGCATATCTTTTTTACTAATACCTCTGCCATAGTCTTTAATATATAACGAAACATGTTGATCATTTAATTCTGTCCCAATTTCAATATTAAAATTCTCACTATATTTCAATGCGTTTGACAAAATCTGTCTAATAATCATACGACACCATTTTGTATCTGTATAAACATAATCATCCACTTTAAAGTCAACATCAAAACCAATACCTTTAACCTGACTAATATGTCTTGTTAATTGTATTTCATCAATGACCATGCGTTTAAGTGACACGTAATCAAAATACATATCTTTGCGTTGAGATTCTAATCTAGTAATATACAGCTGTGTATCCAGCATCGAGTTTATACGAGACCATTCATATAGTAATGCCTGTTTTCTTTCTTGATTTTTTTCTTGATCAATTAATAATTTCATGGCTGTCACAGGTGTTTTTATGTCGTGCACAAATTCTGTAATGGTTTGTTCATGCATGTTCAATTGTAACTGTTGCTCAACAACCTTTTCTTTGTGCGCTGAGATTTGACGATATAAATAATCAACTGTATGACGTTGAAATGGCGTTTCCGCTAAATCTTTATGTTTAATTTCTTCTATTTCTTTATCTTTGTCAAAATGCTTATATAATTTTACTTCTTTAAAATATGTCAATATAAGAAAAATCATTGTTAAACTTAAATTCAAAGAAACAATATAAAATAAACTGTCTATTGGAAAATCATAATCGATTAGACTAATGCCTAACATAAGCAAGTTTAAAAACAATATCCAAAATATCCAGTTCATGCGAGATTTCAAAAAATAAGCTACCCATTTCAAATTATTCATGAGCCATATATCCTTTTCCTACTTTTGTTTCGATTGCACTATCCATACTAATTTCAGATAATTTTTTTCGTAAACGATTCACATTTACTGTTAACGTATTATCACTAACAAATGCTTCATCATCCCATAATGCAGTGATAATTGTATCTCTCGAAACGATTTGATTTTTTTTGGTAATAAGAATTTCTAATATAATCATTTCTGTTTTGGATAGAAAAATCGTATCGTCACCTTTTTGTATACTATCTTTTGATAGATCAACGACAGCATCTTGCCAAGTCAATGTACGTTTTTCTTCAGCTGTAAACTCATAGACACGACGATAAATCGCTTGTAATTTAGCAATTAATACATTGGTATAGAAAGGTTTTTGCATATAATCATCTGCGCCAAGTTCCATACTCATCACTTGATCCATTGGATTATCACGAGATGATAAAAATAATATTGGTACGTTGGAAACTTCTCTCATTTTTCTGCACCAATAAAACCCATCATATTTAGGTAATTGAACATCCAATATAACAATTTCAGGATTAAAACTTTCAAATGTATCCATTACTTTGCCGAAATCTTCAATACCAGCAACATTAAAATCCCATTGTTCTAATTCTTTTTTCAATTCTTGAAACAAAGTATTGTCATCTTCTACTAGTAGTATTTGCATCCATATCACCCAATATCATTTAGTATATTTCATATTTTCTCCTGATTTTAATCGACTTTGAAAATCTTTAATCCGGCAGTCAACTTCAAAGCCATGAATCATCATTTTTTGCATTGGTGCTTGTATAAAGTAATAAATCGGCCAAAATAATCGAGGGATATAATCGTATAGATGTATATAAACGACTGCCGACTCTTTGATTAATCTAAATTCTAACTTCCCTTGATTAACTGTGTATTTTTTCACTAAACTTCCACTCAATAAAATTAAAGTTATTATTCCGTCAGCTGTTTCTTCTATTTTAAATACTGCGAGCGGTCGCACCTTATTCTTAATATATATCTTAAATTGATCATGTGATTTTTCTGTTTTCACAAAAGTTCCTTTAGTGTAACCCATCCATGCAATAAAATGGTTTACAACGTTCTTTAATGTCCATCCCTTTGGTAAAACTACCTTCATCGTTGATCTAACATCATCATACTTTGAAACTTGTAATTCTACATTAACTAAAGAACGTTTAAAAACTAAATTTGTTGTTTCTACAGGTGTGCCATATGCACCTAGGCGTTCAATTGTTTCATTATCATAACGACTCCCAGGTATGTAGATTACTTTTTTTACTTGATTGATAGCCGCTGCTCGACCAAAATTATCTGCTGCGATTAATGTTAAATCTCTTGCTGATGATTGTGTTATTTTGGCAGAATTCTTTGTTGGGTCGATAAAGAATACAGCAATATCTATTTGATTCATTGCTGCAACAACCTGTTCGTAATGAAATATATCACACTGAATCCAAGTCATTTCAACATCATCTGTTTTTTTATTGTCTGGATATTTTGATATAGTAAAAAGTTCAGCATCATTTTCAATCACTTCACTTAAATACTTACCAATATATCCTGTTCCACCTGCTAATAAAACTTTAGGTTTCATCTAAAATACTCCTTTAAACTGTAACCAAAAAACATATTACTCCACCTTTTAGTTACATATATATTATAATAGTAGCAAATGTTTTAAAATTTCAAAATACTGGAGGCTTTTTATGGCCCATATTATACGTAGAGTTAGTATCAAAGATGTAGAAAATTTCATTTCAATGTTAGCGAAAATATACGACGAATCTCCGTATATGTTCTACACACCAGGAGAATATGATCCTAGCGTCACGTCGGCTAGTAAACAATTAGAAGAATATATCACTTCTCCACATAAAGTCATCTTTGTTGCTGAAAGTGATGAACAACTCGTTGGCTTTGCCTTTGTTAATACGACACCATTTCAACGCATTAAACATGTTGCTAAAATTGATTTAGGTGTAAAGAAATTATATCAACATCGTGGAATTGGCCAAGCACTTCTTGATGCCATTATGGCTTGGTGTTTAAACAATCAAATACACCGAATTGAAGCAAATGTACCACTCAATAACCAACCTGCCCTCGAGCTTTTTAAAAGTGCCGATTTTCAAATCGAAGGCGTTTTAAAAGATAAGTTATTTATCGATGGTAAATATTACGATGACTATATGATGGCTAAAATTCTTAATTAAAGCTATTTTATCATAATCTTGTATCAGAATCGCATAACAACGAATTTAATGGTTACCTAATACATTACTCATACTTATCAATGTCATCTAATCTTAAATGAATGCGTATACTCTTATTCATTTATCAAATTTAAATTCAAAATAAAGCACCACTAATGTGTAATTGATCAACTATCAACTACGATTAGTAGTGCTTTATATATGTTGTTTAGTTTTCCTTACTATAAAAATCTTCGAGTCTAAAATCTATATCCGGTAATTTTTCATATATCTTATCCTGATACTGATTGTTTTGATTGTAAGCTTCTTCAGTAATTAACCTACCTTTACGCTTAATTCCATAATCTTGTACGAATAAATTATTATTTCTATTTATTTTGTAATATGGTACAACATTCGCACTAAATTTTACTCGTTGATGAATAAGTTCCATTGCCAATGCATAGTATTTATTTGTCTCATATAACCATAAATGATCTATTGATACACCTGAAACAAATACATCTTTTAATAATATCCTTACATTCGGCTTAAATGTGCTATGTCTATCTAAATAATTTTTAAACAAAACACGTTGTATACGTCCAGTAACCATAACGCGTTTATTTTTAAATGGTTTTAATGCTGACCTTGTCATTCCCTTTCACAACCTTATTTCAAATCACTTCGTGCTCAATCTATATTTTATTTTTTCTTTTGAATTCTTTTCAATTTATAAATTTATTATATCATGTACACACTGTTTTTCGACAATTTAGTTGTAAAAAGTTATTTTCAGGTTCAAAACAAATTAGTTTGTAAAATAAATGTCACATCATAATAGGGTGAGATAGAAATGATAAAGAACCGCTAACAATTTATTATATCTCAGACTCTTACACATTAGCCCCACATGTTTTAAATTCTTCGTTTTCAATTTGAAGATCTTAAATGTTGCTTAAGTAATAAATTACTACTGTTTATCATTAGTTTAAAGGATTTAACGGTAATTCATTACTCGGATTTTCCATTTGTGGTTTCTCTTCAGTTTGAATACCACTAGAAGATGTATTACGACTTAAGAAAAGTAACACTTTTTTGATGTTATCTATCGATTCAGGTTTATTAAGGTGAAATTGATACTGATGATGTAAATGATGCGTACCATCATAAAACAAAGTATCTACTGGTACATTCAATTCTTACTGAATTCTATATTTTGACTTTCGAATGGATCGCTATCTCCAACAGATAAAAATGTTGGTGGATAATTTTTTGTCGATTGTTTTACTGTCGACATTTGTGAAATATTTTTAAAGCTCTTTTCCCAATCTTCTTCGCCAGTATAACTTTTCATAAATAACTGTATTCTTGGAAACTCAGTTTCTCTAACTGTTTGCATATTATAAAAACCACCAAATAGTATAGCACCTTTAATTTGCGATGGTTTGAATGACTGATCAAATTTCATGGCTTCTCTTAAGCGATCATTCGTCTGTATTGCCGTAAATTGGCTAGCTAATTGAGCACCTGCAGAATCACCGCCAATAATTACTTGATTAAAATCAATAGGTAAATTCATTTTATTTTCTTTAATGAATTGAGTTGCTTGATTCATTTGAATTAATGGTGTGGGATATTTATATTGTGGCGCCAATGCATAATTTACATTCACAACAATGTACCCTTGTTCAGCAATTTTCGCTAATAATGGGTTTTTATACTGCTTATCACCCGCAATATAACCACCACCGTGCATCCAAAAAATAACTGGCAGTTTGGCATTAGAAGACATATCAACAGGTGTAATAATATCTAATTTACTGTTAGGGAAAACTCTATTGTATGTAAGGTTTTGATAAATGCGCACATTTTTATTTTTAATATTAATTTTGTCTTTATTAGCATGGTTCTCATTTGTAATTTGGTCATAATGTTGTTTCAGATGAAATGCTAACAATACACTGATTACAGTTATAAAAAGCGCAGTTATCATCGTCCATTTATTATCTTTATTCATTACATCGTACCTCTCTATTTGTTAGACGCTCATATTAATAGACTGAATAAATATAAAAAGCAATTCGCCCGATAAGAGTAGAGACGAATTGCTTTTAAGGTTAAAACAAAGTGATTCAATTGTAAAGTTTCGGATATCCATCATATGATATTAAGCAATATGTTTTTTATCCGCATTTTTACGTTTGAAATATTTAATAATTACAGCTACTACAATAAATAAGCCTACATATCCCATAATTGTATATAACTTATTAATTAATTCAGCAAATCCTACGAAACTTAATAAATAACCTGCTACCATCATTATAATAATAAAGATATGATAATTTTTACTGTATGGTTCTGTAAAACGTGCTGCAAATGAATACATTAGTCCTAGAATAGTATTATACATAACCGCCAGCATAATAACAGATAACACTGTTGCTATTAAAGGATGGATATTATTTGCTAACGTCAATGTTGGAATTGAGGCATTTTTAATAGTTGGATATTCACTTTGCAATGCAAAGTTGATCAATGCTAGTAATACAGTATAGATAATACCACCATACATCGCGCCTGCACCTGACACTGTACGCTTTTCTGTATCCCCACCGATTGCTACGATGGTACTAAAACCTACAGAAAAAGCTAATCCACCATATATTGTACCAAACCAGATTCCCTTCCAAATACTTGCTTCAGGCACTACTTGGTTAACTTCTGCTAATGAAACATGACCTTTAAATAAATAAACGCCAGCGATTAATACAACTAAAACAATTAAAAATGGTGTAACGATACCAAGTGCACGTACTATTTTATTAAAGTCTAATAGCAACGTAATATAAATCGCTAATGTCATAATTAAAGCACCTAGCCATGTAGGTATGTTATAACTTTCTTCAAATGTTGCGCCTGCACCAGCTATCATGGTTACAGCTATACCAAATAAGAAGAAGATTAAAATATAATCAAAGACTTTACTAAACTTTTCACCGAATACGTATTGTAATGTTGATTCATGGTTTGTCGCTTCAAAGGCAGTACCAATTTTTGCTACTTGGCGCCCAATAAAAGCTAAAATAAAACCAGATATAATAACACCTAAATAAGCCCACAAGCCATATTTAGTGAAAAATTGCATAACTTCTTGTCCAGTTGAAAATCCTGCGCCCACTACAATGCCGACGTAGGCAAATCCAATTTTTGTTGCTTCTTTATTCATCATCATGTGAATAATAGACCTCCTTAATTTTGCACAGTGTGCATTATAACGTACTGAAAATTAATTGCAAGTCGCATAGGTTATTTTTCACTTTTTCAAAATTGCTCAATCCATTCACATTATCACGTTCAATGACATTTAAAAAAATTATAAATTTATGCTTTTATAATGCAGTCATACGAACTTTTGTATAGGAAAATTGATTAATTATTGTGCTTCTTGAATTTCGTAAATTTAGTTAAATTTCGAAGAATACATATCAAAATCTCTCAGTTAACAAGGTTTAAACCATATATCGTATGTTCTTTATTAAAATGTATAAATTTATAAAATGTTGTATAAAAACCATTTGTGCACACAAGTATACTTCGTTAGTTTTTAAGTATTAAAAAAGGCTGGAACATATGTCCCAACCCAACCAAATGTTAAAACTATTATTAAGCTAATATAATTGAAATGTAATTAACGTGCATTACGTTGGTGTAATTCATTTATATCAACAACAACGTTGTCCATACGTTTGGCAGTGTCTTTTAAGACGTTACGAGCAACATTATTATTAGGATCTAATTTTAAAATTTGCTTGGCGATATCAAAAGCCTTCTTATCTGAAATAACAGGTGTTGGTATCGCATGCAATAATAACATTTGTAACAAACTTTTAACTTCTTTGCCGTCAGTAAGTTTTATGGAAGCGTCTGCATGATAATAAGCAGAATCCAAAGCACCTTCATATTCACTTAGTGGATACACAAGCAATAAAAATGCTAAGTCATGCATTTCAGATGATTCTTCGTACTTAATCATATCTAAAATACATGTATAAAACATCATACTTTCTACTTCATGCGCACTTGAAATATATGCTTCTTCAAATTCCATAAAATCTGTTTCGGACATCAATTGTCGTACTAAATCAAACTCGCCATTCAATACATGTTTTTTTATAAGGTGTTGCATGGCAATGTCCTCCTATTTCTCCAGATTTTATTAAACATTTACATATATACTATCATATTTTTTATAAAGTTTCATTTGAAAAAGGTTTACATTTTTCATTATTAGTAAATTTTAACTAAAATGATTGTTTGATTTCTGCTAATGCATCATCAATTGAACCGCCGATTGATAGCTTTACTGCTGCGATAAAACTGCCTTCAACAATTGGTGCATCAACTTTTAACACACGATGATTACCATCATACATTTCAATTGCCATATCTACATTCATTTCTGAAGATCCAATATCGTAAAAACACAATGCATCATCCTCTAATTTAGTCAAAACTTCTTGGATGATATCAAATGAAGTTCCAATTGAACCATCTGGTAATCCCCCGATTGGTATAATATCAACGTCACCTGCCATTTGCTTTAACAAAGATTTTGTACCACTTGCAATTTCTTTACTGTGGCTAACAAGTATAATTTTAGGCATTATCTTCATCTCCAATCAAAGCGTTTAAAATATAAACCATACTTTGAGCACCTGGATCAATATAACCTTTTGATTCTTCTCCAAAATATGCAGCTCTACCTTTCGTTGCTACCATATCTTTTGTATTATCTGCTAATTGCTGTAAATCATTGAATGTTAAAGTTTCACCATTTTCAAGCTTCTCTGCTGCTCGCGCTACTACATCATACATTGTCTTTTCATTTAAAGTAACTTTACCACGTGATTCAACCGCTTCGGCAAATGCCTGAATTAGTGTAATGAAATCTTGATTATCCATATCATCTTTGGTGACTGCAGACATTTTAACAAAGCTAAAGCCATACAGTGGTCCTGATGCACCCCCAACATTTGACATCAATGCCATACCAGTCGATTTGAACAATGATTGCATTGAGCTATCATCAAGTTTGTCTTTAAGACTACTAAACCCACGAACCATGTTAACCCCGTGGTCACCATCACCAATTGCTCGATCTAATTCAGTTAATTCAGATTCATGTTTTTTAAACGTTTCTTCTAAATTTAATAAACGTGCTTTCATATCATTCACTTTCATTTGTGCCACCTCATAAATGTATATTTATTCATATTCACTTCTTATTTAAAGTATTGACTTGTTGTTGGTGCTAAAAATGCTTCCAAATATTCTGGTTTATTAGGCACGATAGTTATAGAAAAACCTTGCATGTCTAAAGATGTCATATAATCACCAACAAACCATTTAGCAACATTAACCGTTCTTGCAGCTAAATTTTGTTGAATATATTTAGTTACGATATTTAATTCAGATAACGGCGTACCACCCATACCATTTACCATTAATATGACATCATTGGCAGTAACTTCTTTATACAATTCGTCTAACAATGTTCCAACAATATGATCAATATCCTTTACTTCTTCCCTATGAATACCTTTTTCACCATGTATACCAATACCGATTTCCATTTTGTCGTCTTCAATATCAAAGCCATATTTTCCAGTAGTTGGAACAAGCGGTGGCTCAATTGCCATACCAATACTTTTAATTTCAGGTAACAACGCTTCTACACGCGATTTTATCTCTGTTAATGAATAACCTTTTTCAGCAAGATAACCGGCAAGCTTATGAACAAACACTGTTCCTGCAACACCACGACGTTGTACTTCGTTTGTCACAGCAATGTCGTCACGAACAATAACAGTTTGAACATTTATACCTTCCATTTCTGCAAGCTCTTGTGCCATTTCGAAATTCATCACGTCACCTGCATAGTTTTTTACAACTAGTAATACACCATCACCAGTATCTACTGCTTTAATAGCTTCTAATATTTTATCAGGTGTAGGTGATGTAAATACTTCGCCACAAACCGCTGCATCTAGCATACCTTCTGCAACAAAACCGGCATGCGCAGGTTCATGTCCGCTTCCACCTCCAGAGACTATTGCTACACCATGTTCTTTCTTAGCTTTTTTTACAATAACTGTATTAGCAATCAGATCTAACTCTGGGTGCGCAATTAACAATCCTTCAAGCATATCAGTTAAAAATGTTTCTTTTTTATTGATTAACTTTTTCATCATGTTGTACCTCCTTGGTATTATCAGTCATAGTATAAAACAGAATAAATGAATGCGCTATCATAAAGAATTAACCTGATACCGTTATCAAATATATTTTTGATAAGATCCTCTTGATAACTTAATGGTTCATTATTGAAAAAATAAATAGTCTTGAGTGGCTCATTAAATAAAAAATGCTATGAAAAGCCTTATAATAAAGTGCCTTTCATAGCAATAAGTTGTGTCCTTTGACACTATACATTTTTCGTTTTGTACATTAAATATAAGAAATAAGGTGCACCAATAATTGCTACGACAATACCTGCTGGAACCCCACCTGGTTGTAATACAATTTTGCCAATTGTATCAGCTATAACAAGTAAACATGCCCCTACTAAAATGGCAATTGGTAAAAACAACTGGTGACGTGGTCCAACGATACGTTTGGCAATATGCGGACCCATTAATCCGATAAACGAAATTGAACCTGCTACTGCTACAGCAGCAGATGATAACATCACTGCGATAAAGAATAATATTAAACGTTCTCTGCTTAACCTTACACCTAGACCTCGTGCAATATTATCACCCGTATGAATAATATTTAGTGTATTCGATTTAAATAGTAAGTAAGGAATAATAATCAACACCCACGGTAAAAATGCAATGACAAATGGCCATTCGTCACCCCAAATATTACCTGCAAACCAAGCAGCGATGAAATCAGATTGCTTATCATCAAATTTTGACATAATTGTAATTGAGCCACCATATAATGCTGTTTGTAAACCTACACCTATTAATACCATACTCGCAGGTGTAACACCTTCATTTTTATTAAAACTGAAAATAAAAATAATCAATGCAGTGGTGATACCACCTAGTATACTTATTAACGGCAGTACATAAACAAAGTTGTCAGCATTAATTTTACCAATTGCAATAAATAATGCGATTGCAAATCCGCCACCTGCGTTAATACCTAATATACCTGGTTCAGCTATTGGATTTTTTGTGACACTTTGCACTATTGCACCACTAATACTAAGCGCTGCGCCAGCCAAAATAGTAATCATCATCCGAGGTAACCTGAAATCTAATAAGATTAACTCATCAATGGCATCACCTTGTCCAATTAAAGTTTTGAAAAATCTTTCAACAGGTATGTTGTATTCACCTGAGGTAATACTCCAAGTACAACCTAGAAATAGTAGAATGCTAAAAACAGCCAGTGCTATCAATTGTCTGCGTTTATTATTTGAACTAATCATATTGAGCGTCCTCCTTTTTTAACTAAATATAAAAAGTAAGGAACACCGATAAATGAAATGATTGCACCAACAGGCGCTTCTCCTAAATATCGTGCTATCACATCGGCAACAAGCACGAGTATCCCACCTAACAAGGCTGTTAATGGTAGAATTTTAGCATAATCAGTTCCAATTAAAAATCTTGCTATATGAGGTACCATCAAACCTACAAATGCAACTTGTCCAGCGATAGCAACTGCAATACCTGCTAGAATCATAGCAATAATTAAACATATGCCTCTGATCATTGTTACATTTTGACCTAAACCTTTAGCTAATGATTCACCAAGATTTAAAATGGTAAGTTGTTTACTAATTGTTAATATAATGAATAACGCAATACCAATTAATGGAATTGCCCACTTAAGGTGTGACCATGTTGTGCCTGAAACGCCTCCAGCAGTCCAAAATGTTACTGTTTGATTTAGTCTAAAAGCTAATGCAATACCTTGACTTAGCGCTGTTAACATAGCACTTACTGCTGCACCCGCTAAAATAATACGCATCGGATTAAATCCATCACGTCTAGATCGGCCTATCATTAATACAATAGCACCTCCTAGAATAGCACCTAAAAATCCAGCAAACATCAATATTAAAAATGAAGTGTTTGGTAAAACTGCATATGTTAATGCTAAAGCAAATGAAGCACCTGAATTTAAACCTATGAGCGCCGGATCAGCAAGACCATTACGAGTAACACCTTGTATAATCGCACCAGAAACTGCAAGCGCCATACCTACAATTACTGCTGCTATATTTCTGGGAATCCTAATCTCATTGATGATGTTTTGCTGTTGATTGCTAGGATTATAATTAAAAATAGCCTCTATAATTGTAGAGGCTTGAATTTTGGCGTCACCTATTAATGTAGAAATAATCGCTACAGTTAGTAGTATCATACTTAAACCTATAATATAGGATAAAAACTTCAATGGCGTTGGGTTCTCTCTATTTGTCATGTTAATTGTCCTTTTTATCATATTAACTTACTTAATTAAGAATAAGCTCTGCGACATAAGTCATAAGTTACCAGTAAAGGTTTTCCAGTTTTAGGATCTTTACTTAAAACAACATCAATATTAAAAACTTTTTCTAATATTTCCTGTGTTAATACGTCTTCTGTTGAACCTGTAGCGATGATATCCCCTTCTTTCATCGCAATAAGATGATCTGAGAAACGAATCGCTTGGTTGATATCATGAAGAACCATGACAATTGTACAACCTTGTTCCTGATTTAGCTTCTGAACTAATTCTAGTATTTCTAATTGATGACAGATATCTAAATATGTTGTTGGTTCGTCTAAAAAGATAATATCAGTTCTTTGTGCTAATGCCATTGCAATCCAAACACGTTGTCTTTGACCACCACTTAAATCATTGATTGAACGGTGTCGGAATGTATCAGTTCCTGTAACTTCCATTGCCCAATCAATTTCTTTCTTATCCTCAGCAGTTAATCTACCAAATCCTTTTTGATGTGGAAAACGACCATATGAAACTAATTCCCCAACAGTTAAGCCATCTGCTACTTCAGGTGATTGAGGTAAAATGGCTATTTTTTTTGCAATCTCTTTCGTAGATTGTGTATGAATATTTTCACCATCTAAAAATACTTCGCCTTCTTTAACTGCCAATAAACGTGACAATGCCTTTAGCAAAGTAGATTTCCCGCAGCCGTTAGGACCAATGATTGACGTCACTTTGCCATCTGGTATTTCAACATCTAATTTATTTATAATCGTGTTATCCCCGTAACCAATTTTAACTTGTTGTCCATGCAAACGATTCATAATTTCCCTACTTTCAATAAAATTCTTTCTGTTTATAAAAAATAATTTCTATTTTTAAATTATCAATTTTCAAAGGCATCCCAATTGATAATGATTATCATGAACATCATTATAACATTTTTCAATCTTATTGACTAACATTACTTTTTAAATTGGATAGCTCGATTTGTCATGTCTTGTATATTACTTTTATAAAATAAAAAACGCCCACAGATAAGTCTTCATAGTTCAAAAACTTGTCCGTGGACTTCTATTTAAGTATGTGTGCTCATACCATTTATTTATTCATCTGCAAGAAAGCCATTACCATAGACATCTCTTACATCATGAATTACGAGGAATGCATCTTTATCGATTTGTTTAATTAATCGCTTTGCTTTTGAAACTTGTGTTTTAGAAATAACAACGTATAAGACATCTTTTTCTTCACGCGTATAATAGCCATGTCCGTTTAAAATGGTTAAACCTCTTCCAATTTGCTCGTCTATTGCTTTGGCAAGTTTGTCGGGATTAGTTGAAATAATCGTCATAGCTTTTTTAGTGTTTAAACCTTCTATGACATATTCCATCACTTTTGTTCCTATATAAAGTGATATTACTGTTACTAATACTTTATCAAGTGGAATAACTGTAAGTGAAATTGCAACAACGATCATATCGAAGAAAAGCAAAGCATATGGCGTGCTTACATCGAGGTATTTCGTTGCAATTCTCGCCAAAATTGTTGTACCTGCTGTTGTACCGCCTGCAAGGATAATTACTCCGATTCCTAGTCCAACGCTTACACCACCAAAAATGGCATTCACAATGCTGTTTCCAGTTTCTACTTGCCATGATTCTGTTAAACTCAAAAATATTGAAATAAGAATTGTTACAAGAATAGTTAAGTACATACTTCTCTTACTCAAAAATTTATAACCTATGGCAATCAATACTGCGTTGACCAAGAAGTTAGTGATGGCTGGTGAAATATGAAACGCATAATATAAAATAATTGCTAAACCTGTAACCCCGCCTTCACCTAAGTTACCAGAAATAATAAATGCATTTACACCTGCAGCAAAGATAAATGAACCTAAGACAACTAGTATTAAATCTTTAACCGTTTTATTCACGAAACCATCCCCTTTATATATTTATTAGACTATAAAAATA
>OBZA01000278.1_pt1 | contig 18901 bp, 14 predicted proteins | sample 1476871 | NCBI WGS metagenome assembly OBZA01 (sample SAMEA2580227, study PRJEB22360) | human gut metagenome | biome: human gut; feature: human-associated habitat; material: faeces | place: Denmark | collected 2008/2010
TAATTCCAGTTACTATAATTATAAATGCTCGATAATCTTACTCAACTTTTCCATATAGAAAATAACTTATTTTAAATTAATTAATTAATCACATTAAAAAATTATATAATCCTTGCCAAAAAAGAACATACGTTCTACAATGATGATGAGGTGGTAAACATGATTCCAAATCCTAATGCGCCAGATGAATATAAATATGAAACTGATTATAGAAAAATACCAAGAAAATATTTAAACCCTAAAATCCCTCAAGGGCGTGGAAAAATCAAATGGCAAGCTTTTGCGACTCTCCCGCAACAGTTTGAAATTTTAGAACAAATTATAAAGGATCAAAATAAAATAGAAAAACCATTGCTAACACATGATTCATTAGATAATTTAGATCAGATTTTTCAAATAAAAATTCAAAATGATGAGTTATGTACAATCTCATATTGGGAAGACGGTAACATTTCAAAATATACAGGAAAAATTTTAAAAAAGGATGAAATTAGTAATACATTTTCCTTTTCTGATACTAACAATAATATATATAATTTAAATAATGCTAACGTTTGTAGTATCACTTAACACTATTTAAACTTTTAAAAAGTTTAAATAGTGTTCTTATAATTACCTTTTTCGAAATACTTCTAGCAAAATCATTATAAGTATCATACTGATATTAAATATATTATTTTTATCACTGAAAAAAATTTCTACTACTTGGAAAATTGATAAAAGACTTATTATTAACAAAAGTTTATTTAATTTTTCGCTTCTTTCTTCTTCCTTATATGACTGCTCCAATTCAATTAGTGATAATTCTTCTTTGTTTAATTCTTCAATATATTGTGGAGATTTAAAATCATTATTATTCTTTAGATACAAATATAAATATAAACTAGGTAAAAGCTCTGTTCTATAAATAATTGCAATAGATCTCTTGAAATTTAGTATCCATTGTCTAAAATATAGGGCTTCTTTTTTTCCATTTAAATTATATTGTTGATACCCATACAATTGTAATTCATTTAACATAGTTTCTAAGAAAAAGAAATTAGCAGAACTATTGAAATAAAGTGCCATTTGAGAACATTTTTCTAAAACATCTTCTTCTTGCTCATCCATCCAAACTACAAAAACAGATGCTTTATTCAAGAAGTTTATATAATTATCGCTATAACCATCTTGCCTAAAATGTTTACTTTTTCCTTCAAATGAAAAAATAGGCGCATTTACTAACCACTCTTGAATCTTCACGTCCTCATAGAAAGGATCATCAGTAAATTCATTTTCATTAGCTAAATAATAAACTTCAAAACCCATATTTTTAGATACTTTATATTCAAAAATATCCTTACTATTAATTTTTATAATTCTATTAATTTGTCTAGAAACATCTCTAATATTTTTACAATGTCTATTACCATACAATTGATACTGTCTTTGTCTATTATTTTTTTCTTGATTAATTAGAGGATATATCTTATCTTTTACACATGAGAAAGTACTATACAAGTCGCTTCCAAAGTTTATACTCTCTAAGTCTTCAATGATTTCTATAACAAATGTACCATTGTTAAATATAGTTAAGGTTAAAAAAAATAAATTCAAAGTGTTCTCATGAGTAATTTCAATATGTGGAGTGAATATATATTTTTTATATTTGTATCCATGTATATTATTTTGATCAAACAATCCATCATTAATATTTGCATTAGTAGCAAATTTTTCTAAAAATTTTTCTAGTTTTTCGTGATATTCTTTTGTATGTCTTCCAGGTAAAATCCAATAATCATAATTTACCGGGGGGTTGTCAGGAGATAAAATGCGTATAACTCCTTTTACATTCAATAGAATTTCCTCAATTTTTTCAAACCAAGGGTTCATGTTATTATCTTTTATATTTATAGCAGTAGCATATTGATATGTTACTTTATAGCCTTGTAATTTATTAATATCTTCTAGAATCTTTTCAATTTTATTGTCCATTATTTTAAATATCCTCATACAGCCTAGAATATAAAACGCTAATTTCTTCTTTCAACATTTTTTTCTCTTTTTCTAAAGAATTTACTTTTCTTTTTAAAGAGGAGATTAACGCATCTTTACCGTCATTTTTATTTTTATGAACAAATATTTCTCTGTTTTGTTCACGTAACTTCTCTATTTTCTTTCGAATTTTATTATTTTTATATAATGTAGCTTTCGAAACTTTTGAATGTTTAGAAACGATGTTAAAGTTAATTTCTTTATTTTTTTGAACTAAATCATTTATTGCTTTATCAACTTTTTTCTCGGTTTTAACTTTTCGTTCTGCATGCAACTGTTTTAATTGTTCTTGTCTATTAAATTTTTCCATCTTAACCTCTATACTTTTATTCTATTACTTCTCCCGAATATAATGTTTCCATCTTTTATATTACCTAGTATTTCTTCATATTTATTTAATATATTTATATGCTTTTCAACCATATCTTGTCTATTATTATTTTTAGCTAATTCTATAGATTTGACCGTTGATTTGATATGTAATTCATATTTTTCAACATCTAAATCAGAAAATCCAATAGCTAAATCCTTACATGGTTTCCCAGAATTACAAGTCAGGCATGGCGGAGCTTCCATGTATGGACAATCACCACTCAATCTAGCATGACAAGTGCCATAAGGATTGTCCATTGCGTTTAATTTATGTTCTTGCCATAAAGAATTCAATGCTTTTTCAGATAGTTCACTACTATGCTGTATATTTTTAATTTTACCGTCAACATCAAAACTAAAAGCTCCTTGATCAATAACTGATTCAAAAGCCTTTCTCTTTGTATCATCAAGTAACTTAGCATATCTTAGAGTCATTTCTGGTGAGGAGTGTGCTAATAATTCTTGTATCGTTAATATATCTGCTCCACCATTTAACAATTTTACTGCATAGGTATGTCTAAATTGATGAGTTTTGAAATGGAAGATTTCTCCTTGTTCATCAATAATATTTTTAGTCTTTGATAAATGATTTAAGTGTGCTCTGACCATATGTTGTGTAAAGGGCATTCCCTTTCTTTTTCCTTTATAAATAGCAAAAATATAATTATTAGGATTATTATCTTTTGTACTTTTACTTTTAGAATCGGCTATTAAAACTGCTATTATATCAGCTAATTTATTATCAATTGGTATTCTATGTCCTTTAACAAAAGTTTTAGCAATATCTGTGATTATTGAATACTTTCCATTAACTTTTGCAAGGCAATTATTTTGTAATGTCAATACATCAGAAATTCTTAATCCTGTTTTAAAAGCTATCCAAACTACAGGTATTAAATCTTTATGCAAATCATTTATATGCTCAAAAAGCTGTTCCAATACAAAATCTGGGATATAATCAATTTGGCTACTATTTTTCTTTTCGTGTTTAGGTAAGTCTTGAGGATAAATTAAAAATCGTATATCTTGGTACGGTGCTATAGCATAGTTTTGAGTTATAATATCGTTTAAGAACCTTCTAATTGTTTTTAATTCTTCTCTCACAAAATTCTTAGTACTTTGCAAATGTTTATTAGCTGCATATTCAAACAAAAATTCTATATATGCTTCGATATGACATCTATCTAGTTCATTTAAACTATTCCTTGTTTCTTTATTTTTAGATATATTTTGAAAAAACCTAGTTAAAACTCTTATATAAAACCTTGCTGTAGCAAATGCTATATCACCAGTTATCAAACGATTTTTTAAATATTTTTTTGCTAATTCTCGCATTTTAATTGACTCAATTTTTTCAAAGTTTAAATAATTGCCAGTTAGTGTTTTATTATAACTCAATCCATATTTTTCTAAATTTCTAATATCCCATTTATCTTTTTCCCATTCTTCTCGCTTATCAATGAACTTAATTAGATTAATGTACATATTCTTTAAAAAAGAAGCCAGTCCGCTTTTGTATTCATAATCACCAAAAACTATTGTTGATGATCTTCTTTTTATTGGTATATTATTTTCAGTCAGCCAATTAAACCAGTGCTTTTCTAATGTATTTATATCACAATCAAGTAAAGAATTTAAATTTGGATAAACTTCATTAAAGAACTTAGCAATCTTATTAAGCTTTACTGCTCCAGTATTAAATAAATTAGATAAGGACCAATCCTCTTTAACTATCAGTTTCAAAAAAAGGTATTTAAATTCTAAATTCAAATTTTTACTTTTAATCCTAAAGAAAACATTTTTTCTTTTGTCTCTATAGTTCTTGATACTATCTTGAAATTGCTTGAATTTGTTAAAAGCTGTAATGTGCCACTCATCATTTTTAAAAAAGTAATCATCATATATTTCAGTTATTGATGGTTCTACTTTGTAATGTACATAATTCATTAATCATAGTACTGTTTGTAGGTAAATTAATTGGTATTGACATAGTCATTCCCCTTTATTAAAAACTTGAAATTGATGCTTTACTTTATTCCAATCTTCACGTATATCTTCTTCAGTGGGATGAACATATAAATTAATAGTCGTTTGTATATTACTATGACCAAGTCTTTCTTGAACTTGTTTTATATCCTTAGTTTCATTATAAAAAACAGTTGCATGTGTATGGCGAAATAAATGAGGATGAACATTTATAGATGTTTTATGTTTTAGCCTTTTAAATAATGAATATATATCACTATAATTCATAGCTTCTCCTACATTTCTCCCCTTTATTTTTACAAAAAGATAATCAGAACATATTGAAAGTTCGTCAATTATTTCGTAGACATAATCATCGTATAAATCAATTAACGATTGGGAAATAAATATTTTTCTTTCCCCAGTTTTCAAATAAGTACCATTATCATTAAATCTATTTTTCAAAACTATTTGATGGCCTTTTCTAAAGTCAAATTTAATATCATCAATACGTAATGATAATACCTCACCTATACGTAATCCGGTTTCATATAGTAATTGTATTAAGAATTTATCTCTAATATTATTAGCTTCCTCTAATAATTTCTTAACCTCCGCATTAGTTAACACTTCTATTTTTTTCTTTGGTTCTTTAACTTTCAAAATATTTTTCAACGTTCTATAGTCCTTATTTATGTGATGCATGAAACTTTTATATTTTTTAGAGTATTTACTTTCCATATGCATAAAATCATAGAAATTAACATCTAATTTTTTACTCCTATAGAGATAATCATAAAAATTAGATACTACAGTCATAGTCAGATTAATTGTCTTAGGACTAATGCTTTTTTCTTTTCGGTGATAAGAGAGGACATTCTCATATTCAAAAGGTGTTTTCATCCATCTTATAAAATCAACAAAGTTATCAAAACTAACTTCTTTATAGCATATCTTTTTACTTTCTAAGTAAACAAAAAAATTTTTTAGTGCATAGGCATAGGTTTTCTTGGTATTTAAACTTTTCTTAACACTATCCAGATACTTCAAATATCTTACTGCATCTACTATAGGTTCATTATTACCATCTAAAATCATAAAATTGGTACCATTCTTAGATTTTACTTCTACTATTTTCATAATAATCTCATTTCTAATTTTAATAGTATAAGTATACACTATTCAAATTCTTTTTACATCATACATATTAAACTTATTACACGTAATAAAAAAAGACTATTTAATATTTTTACTTTGTTCATTTTTTCTTAAAATATGATTCATTTTAAACAAAATAGTCTATATTCTTCAACATATATATAACCTTTTGCAGTGATGCCTGAACAATATGAACGAATAAAAACTTTTATCGAAAATCAAAATAAAATAACGATGCCCTCTTTGTCGGATGATCAATTCAATATTCTGAATAGACGATTAATCGAAAAATATACAACTCATCAACTCGCTATGATTAGTTATTTTAGAAATGGTACGATTCATTCTATTGCAGCTTATATTAAACGTATTGATATTTTAAAGCGGTATATTACAATTAGTAATGAGAATGGCTCACAAACAATGCAACTCGAATTTGCAGTATTATGTCACATTGAATAATAAAAACGAGCGAGAATTGAACTCAATTCCGCTCGTATTTATCATTTATTTACTTGTTGTGACACCTTCATAGCCAATATTTACTTCTACTGTTCTTCCATGTGTGATAACAAAAGAAACAATTAATCCATCTTTCTTAGGTTGATATTCGAAAATACCACTTTTTTTATCACTTGGAGTACCCTTTACCTTTTTAAAATCTGAGCCATACGCTTTTTTCAATTGATTATATGTCAAATCTCCTTTAACACTAAATTGAACTTTATTCGCCTTCTTGCCATCTTTACTTACACCAGTAAATGTTTGGTTATATTTTTCAAGTTCTTTATTACTATGCGCTTTTTCAAATTTTATTCCATTCATTGTTACATTTCCATATTTAACTGCTTTAATAAACTGTTTATTTATTACAAATTTTGCGTCTTTATCAACATATCCGTTATATACATAATATGGCTTTGTAGCTGCATGCGCTGTATCCTCGATTGGTAAAACAGTTGTACTTACGCCTAATACTGTCCCAAATGCTAAAGTAACTGATGCTATAGATTTAACTATTTTATTCATGATTGTCCTTCTTTCTCTAATGGATTTTTATTTCACTATTATTATCTCATACTCTTTGTCTTAATTCACTGTACTTTAGATGTATCTATCACAGAATTATGTAAATAAAATGTAATATGATTTGGTTATATACATACTACCTATTTGTTGAACTTTGATTATAATAAATTAAAGAAATGAATTAAAAATGGAGGACTATCATTTGAAAAAAATATTAGCAACTATAGTCATTATATTACTTGTTGTGGCATTAGGATTCTCAGTCTTTTTTGCAGCCACTCATTCTAATCAATCTGACCCAAATCAAACACAATCTACTAAAAAGAAAGATAAAAAAGAAACTACTTCTGAAAGTCATACAGTTCAATCTAATGAAACAAGTCAGTCTGACAATGGTACCACTGCGCAATCTGAGTCAACAAGTCAATCAATACAAGAACAACAACAAACGACACAACGTCCCTCTACTGTTCAGACTACACAGCCAAAAACAAGCGAATCATCAAACACATCACAACATCGTTCAGAAAGTAACACATCAAAACAACCCACATCTCAAAGCACAGAAGACAAACCATCTTCAGAGCAAACATCAACTGAACAACCTTCAACAGAAGAAAAACCTTCATCGCAACAAAGTACGCAGTCTTCTACTGAAAGTCATACTCATCGTAGTAGTGAATCTAATAACAAATCTAATTAAAAATAATAGCCTGACTGATAATGATGTTTCATTATCAATCAGGCTCTTTTATTTTCTATTCTGTTACTTTACTTTCTTCTACACGTTTCGCAATTTTAGTCATAATTGGATCTAAGAATGGTTTAGCAATAAATCCTATTAAAAAGAAACCAAGACCGAAGAGTCCAAATATGATTAATTTTGTAATTAAAATTTCTGGTACAATACCACCGACTACTTCACGTAAACAATCAATTAAATACGTAAATGGTAGGTACGGCGAAATGTTTTGGAAGAACTTAGGTAGTGTAACTACTGGGAAGGTACCACCGCCACCTGCAATTTGTAATACTAAAAGAATAATCGCTACGGCTTTACCTGGGTTACCCAGTATAGATACACATGTATAAACAATGGTATTAAACACTATGGCTCCAAAAAGTGCAACAAGTACAAACAATAATGGTGATTCTACTTGTGCATGAAGTAAGAATAAGTCACCTGTTGTAACAATAAGTGTTTGTAATATTCCCATTGTTATAAAGAACATCCCTTTACCAAGATATTCTTGACGTTTTGTTAATTGATCAGCAAGTTCTTCATGTTTGTTGTGTACAGTTAATAAACTTACTAATAACAAGGCCCCTACCCAAATAGATAATGCTGTATAGAACGGTGTCATACCTGAACCATAATCTCTGACTGGGAAAACATCAACTGTTTTCTTATTAATTGGGTTTGCGATAACATCTGCTTGTTTTTTCAAGTCGTTTTTCAGACTATTAACAAGCTTATCTACTGCATCATCATCGTCCAATTGATTGAATATATCATTAGCCTTATTTAAATCTCTTTCGATGCCAGGTAATTTTGTTTGTGCAAAGTTCGCTAAATTCGCTAAAGCTTCTTTTGCTTTTGGCTGATTCTCATCTAATAAATCTACTGCGTTATCGTATTTATCAAATAATGTTGGTAAGTTAGCATTAACAGTAGCTGTTGCATTCGCAAGACGTTGTTCTAAATCAGGTAAATCATTACGTACAAAGTTTGCAGCTTTTGCTACATTTTTTCGTACTGTTGGGAAGTAATTTTTAGCAGTTTGAGTTGCTTCAATATATCCCGCTTCAAGTGATGGTAATTCACTTTGAAGTGTTGCAATACGAGTTTGACCATCACCTACAATGTGTTGACCTGCTTGAATCACTTGATTAATCGTATTTAATTTAGATTGCACATCTGATAATACGACTTGGCCTTCACTTAATTGTTTTGTAATATCATTAGAAACTACAAGTAAACGATTATTTAAATTATTTTTAATGTAATCTCTATAACTACCTAAACCAGAATTTAAAGCTGGCAAGCTTCTTAATACATTAATAGACTCCGCACTACCTTTACCACCACTTGATAATGCATCAATCAATTGGTTAGTAGAACGTAACGTATCATTAATACGGTTATTGGTACTTTCGATTCGTTTAATTTGTGGTGCTAAATTCACATGTTCACGTTGTTGTAATTCTTTTAATACATCAATCAATTGTTGATTGTATTTTGAAGTGTTTTCTAAACGTCCTTTAATATTTCGAAGCATGTCATTATATTCTGTTGGACGATTAGAGGCAATAACACCATACGTTATATCTCTTAATGCTTTTACATCAGATTGTGATGCCTTAGCTTGCTTATCCGCATTTGAAGATAATGCAAGTAATGCTTCAGCAAGTCCACTATTCATTGATTTAACATCTTCATTCGAAAGAATCTGACCATTAGGTAATTGATCATTATTCGAACTATTACTTAGTTTTTGAATCGTATATTGAGGCATACCGTTGTCATTAGTTGTCGCACTTTGTTGTCGTAAATTATTATTCACATTACCATTAACTGCTTGTGCTCGCCTAGTTGCCTCTTGATAATCCCCAACACGTTGCTTAGCCATACCTAAATAACCTTGCGCATCATTAAGTTGTTGATTCGCTAAGTCTAATCCTTGACTCGCAATCTCTACCCCTCTATTAATTTTAGGGAATGTCTGAGGAATATCATCTGCTGCTACATTCACTAATTTCTGAATGTTAGGCATATATTCATTCAATGCGAGAATGAGTTTTGCTTTTTGATTTAAAGAAGGAATCGCTGCATTGACATCATTTAATTTTTGTTGAGCATTTAAAATATCATCTTTATAGGTATCTAAATCACGGAATTGATTCGCATATTGATCAAGCTGATCTTGATGATCATTAAGATAAACAATTCTATCTGCAATTTTATTCAATTTAGGTAAAGATTGATGGGCAGTATAGACTGCATTTTTAATTTTATCGATAGTTGGTACTTCGTCTTCAATTTGAAGACCTACTTTATTTGCTGCTTTCAATAATGCTTTCGTTACAGTAGTATTAAATTGTTTATTGGCTTCATCAACAATAATTGTCGAACCGGTATCAGTCATTTTAGGGGCGACAGCATTAATTTTTTGGTTCACTTTATATGTAATATCTGCTTTTTCCGGATGTTTACGAAGTGTTCCCGTAATTTGATGTGTAAATTTCTTAGGTATATAAATTCCTGCATAATATTTACCCATTCGTATTTCATGATCTGCTTTCTCCCGACTGACAAATTGCCAATCAAATTTATCATTGTTCTTCAATGTGTCTTCGAGCGTATTACCTACATTAATTTTCTTACCTCGAATTTTATCGCCTTGGTCTTCGTTTACAACTGCCACTTTAATATGACCTGTATTACTATATGGATCCCACATTGCCCATAAATTAAACCATGCGTAAAATGAAGGTAAAATTGCCAAACCGCCTAGAATTACCCAAGCAGCAGGTGTTTTAGCGACACGCTTTAAGTCTGTCAAAAATAGTTTAAACGCGTTCTTCATTTTCACTCTCCTAAAAATGAAATATTAAGAATTTATATCAATATGATTTAAAACATTGTTTTTTATATCGTAGAATTAGTATAATACTTTTATCACGAATGCCATAATTAGTTGATATACGTCAACAATTAAAATGGTACTCATGCATTATAGCAGAAAATAATTTTAGCGACAAAACTAATGCTACGTTAAAATACGATAGAAATCGTCTGACTTAAGACGGATTTATAAAATATATTATACAAAATTAAGGAGCGTTTATTGATGTCGAAGCAAAAATTTATGATATATTTGCTAACTACAACTCTGGTTTTACCAACATTTACATCTAGTGTTGCTCAAGCTGAAGAGAATACAAAAGAAACTAAAACATCTGAATCAAATAATGAGGATTCAACTTCTACATCAGAAACAACACATACTGAAAGCAATGAAACTCCATCTTCAGAAGATTCAACTTCTGATAGCTCTGATAATAAAAAGCCAGACTCTCAGTCAAAAGAAAGTCAATCAGACACAGTTTCAAATGAAGATGCCGCTTCTCATTCTAAACCATCATCAACACATTCGAAAAATAATCGTTCATCTAATACTAAAGATGAAGATACGTATCATACACCCTTATCTGTATTTAACATGAATGATTCAAATCATTCATTCTCATCAAATTTTTTAGATCCTAGTCACTTTGAAAATGGCTTTAGTTTAACAAGTTTGATTTCATCTTTATTCCATTTTGATGATGATATTTCTAAATATGAACATGTTGAAAGTGATTCATCTTCATCTAATACTAATGATGACAAAAATGCAACGAATACAACTTCTTCAGATGAAGATCGTACTGAATCATCACAGCAACACACAACAATCGATGCATCACCTCAAGACTCATCTGACAAGTCAAATAGTCATACCACATCATCAAATCAATCTGATGTACTAACAGAAAATAATCAATCAGATCAACCGTCTGAGTCATCATTTAAATATAGTAACAGTAATAACAATCATTCAACTGATGATTCTAGCGTAAGCAAAGCTTTAGATTCATTGAATCAATTAGCTTCCGATTTAAATGATTCTAATAATAATGAGTCATCGACATCTGAAAGTAGCAATCAATCAGCATCACAGCAAACAACAAACAACACAACATCTCAAACCGCTCAGGAAGATCAAGCAACGTCTAACAAAGATCGTCAACAATCAGAGGATGTACTAGATGCGCTTCTTGATAAATATAGTGATAAAGCACAACAAACACATGAAGACTATACATCATCTAAAAAAGACAGCACATCTCAAGCATCACAAAATGAAGATTCAAAAAAAGATACATCAACAACTCAAGACCAACTAGACACAAATAAAGACAATCCACAATTACCAACGGAAAAACAACTAAAACATAAACAAGAAGCACCACAATCATTTGAAAATGATTTTAAACAAAGTAATACACGCGCTATAAGTTTATTCCAAGACGTACCACAATTAGATGGGAACAATGTTACTAATGGAAAGATGGCAGTGGTAGAAAATAAAGCAACACGTGAATTTATTACATCTATTGCTAAAGATGCGCATAAAATTGGGCAAGATAATGACATTTATGCTTCTGTCATGATTGCGCAGGCCATTTTAGAATCAAGTTCAGGTAATAGCGCTCTTGCACAAGCACCAAACTACAATTTATTCGGTATGAAAGGTAGTTATAAAGGCGCTTCAGTTAACTTCAATACACTTGAAGCTAGTAGCGATAATCATATATTTAGTATTAATGCTAGTTTCCGTAAATATCCAAATCTTAAAGCTTCATTAAAAGATTATGCTGATTTAATCAAACACGGTATTGACGGTAATCCTACAATTTATAAATCATCTTGGAAAAACATTGCACCAAGTTATCGTTCAGCAACACGTCATTTAAGCCAAACTTATGCGACTGATCCAAACTATGCAACGAAATTAAATAGCTTAATTGAACATTACAATTTAACTGATTTTGATAAGAAACACATGCCTGATTTAGATAAATACTCAAAATCAACAGGAAGTAGTGGCACAGATGTTTCAGGAAGTGCATTTAAGCCATTTTCAATTTCAGATGTTGCTTCACCGTATCCATATGGTCAATGTACTTGGTATGTGTACGAACGTGTTCAACAATTTGATAAACATGTAGGCGGTCATTGGGGCGATGCACATAACTGGGATAATAGCGCTGAAGACGCAGGTTATAGTGTAAGTACAACCCCTAAAAATCATACAGCTGTTGTATTTGAAGCAGGTCAATCTGGAGCAAGTGGGTTATATGGTCACGTTGCTTTCGTTGAAAAAGTCAATGATGATGGATCAATCATTATTTCAGAATCAAATGTAAAAGGATTAGGTATTGTATCATATCGCCAAATTGATGCGGATACTGCCTCATCTTTACACTATATTCAACCTAAATAAATGCATAACAAAAGCCATTGAGTTTCAAAAATTTGAAACTCAATGGCTTTTTTATTATGAATATACTAATACTTGGGCAACTAATAAGCCACCGCCAAAGATAAATACAAAAACGACAATTGGCCATACAAATTTAAACCAATGTGAATATTTCATATCCAACATTTGTAATGTAGCCATAATCAATCCTGTTGGTGCTAAAAATAGCATCGCATATTGTCCAAATTGATACGCTGTAACAATCACAAATCGAGGGATACCTACTGTATCAGCAAGTGGTGCAAATATTGGCATCGCCAGTACAGCTAATCCTGATGATGAAGGAATAATAAATCCTAGGAAGAAAAAGATAATCAATAATACAAGAATAAACAGTGGTCCATTCACATGTTTTACAAGTGATGATGAAAAATTTAACACTGTATCTGAAATCAGTCCATCATTCATAATCCTATTAATACCACGTGCAAGACCAATGATTAATGATACGCCTACTAAGCTTGATGCACCATTAACAAATGCATCGACCACTTTTTTCTCACCTAATCCATTCTTACCTAATGCGACAATAAGCATAATCACAATGGTAAAGGCTAAAAACATAGACGCCATAATCGGGAACCACCATCCCTGAGTCATGACGCCCCAAACCATAATTGGGAATGGCAAGATAAAGAGTATTAAAATAATTTTTTCACGTAAGGTAAAGATACTGTCTTCACCATTATTCTTAATCACTGACCATTGTCTTTCAAACTTCACTTTATCATCATAAGTGTATGATCGTTTCGGATTTTTTTTAATGCGTTTTGCATACCAGTATAAATATCCAATCGTAAAGATGGTTGCTACAATAAGTCCAGCAATACGCCAATATAATCCATCTACAAATGTTGTTCCTGCAGCATTAGAGGCAATGACTACTGAAAAAGGGTTAACGGTTGAAAACGTACTCCCAATAGAACTCGCCAGAAAAATAGATCCTACACATATAATAGAATCATAGCCCATCGCTATAAAAATAGGTACCAGAACTGGATAGAAAGCGACCGCTTCTTCTTCAATACCACATAACGTTCCACCTAAAATCATTAAGATAGATACCATAAAGACCAGTAAAAATTCATGTCCTTTAGTTTTTTTAGTTAATGCTAATAATCCCGATTCAAAAGCACCACTCGTTTGTACGACGCCTATTAAACCACCAAGCACAAGAATAAATACCATGACATCGACAGCTTCAATCGTTCCATTTACCATACTTGTCGTAATTTGATCGGGACCCGCTGGCTTTTGTTTCAAGCGCTCGTAAGTTCCAGGAATCGATATCGGTTTATTGATAGCACCTGATTTAAATTGATTCACATCAATTTTGACACCTAATTTATCAAGTTGCTCTTGTGTCCCTGGGACTGTCGTTGTTTTATGATGTGCATCGACAATCTTAAATTCATGCGCTCCTGGATTATAAGAAAGCTTAGAATACGCACCTGCTGGCACAATCCAAGTTGCTAACACCGCAATAATGGTTAAAATAAATAATATTGTAAATGCACCAGGCATTTTTAATCGAAACCGTTTTTTCTCTTTTTTATCAGATGCTATATGCGATACGCGTTCACTGTGTTCCATGCTCCCCACCCCTTTAATCTTAATCACTTCAACATGTGCCACGTCATAATTACAATTGAGTCATTTTAAAATTGTTTTTTCACACTTCAAGTTTATGTCTAATGCATATGACATTCAATGATGATGTAAAGTAAATTGATTATGATTCATACTTTGGATACATCTTTTACATATGTTGAGTTGTCCATTTAAGTGCAACAACTCAACATATAAAAATAGAGTAAATAATTAATGTTCAATGGCATTAATTATTTACTCCTATTTATTTGGTTTAGTTATTAGATTGGTGATGTTTACGACGACTGAACCATACAAGTGCCCCGCCTGCAATAGCAATCACTGCTGCAATCGGAATCCAGTTTTTCTTAATGGCTTCACCTGTTGCAGGTAATGATAAATTTCCATCACTATTAAATAAACCGCTAAGTAAACCATCATCGCCTAAATGACCTAATGATAAGCCTTGTGTTGGATTAGGAATATCACTTATACCGTCAAGTAAGCTGTTTCCATTTGTTAATCCATCAAGCAAACTACTACCTGAAGGAAGATTGCCTAATAGACTTGAACCAAGATTTGAACCACTTGTGTTACCCGTAATACGATCTAATAATGATGGGCGATTTACAATTGGATCAAGAATATAATTTAATCTATTTTTGGCTTGACCTAAGCTATTTTGAAGTTGTAATAAGTCATTTGCTTTACCGTTAATTGTACTTTTCACTAAATCCAAAGCATTCGCTTTGTCAGATTGTACTCTTGAAATAATATCAGCTAAAACCTTCGCTTTTGCTTGGTTTAATTTTGTTGCTAACATTGTTTCAATAGCTTGTTTACGATTAGACGTTTTATCTAAAATATCATTTAAAATATCATCACTAGACACAAGACCATGTTGATTAAATGCTTGTTTTAAGCGATCAACAATTTGTGAATTTGTTAAATGGTCATTGGCTAATCGTTTCGCAATAGTAGCCGCTTCATTTTGCCCTAAACGTGTAGATAAAATTGTTTTTAATAAATCCTCTTTATTAGTAGCTTGTTCTAACATAGATTTTAAAATGTCATCACTCGTTGTTGAAGTTAATCCATCAATTTGTTTCATAATCTGATCTGCAATTTGTTTATCAGACTGCCCTTTTGTTTTAATATTTTTCAAGATGTGTTGTGCTTCATTTTTACTAAACACGCTGTTTAATATATCTTCAACTGCATGTTGTTTGTCAGACGCTTGTTGCAAACGATTAAGAATAATATCACGGTTATTCTCTATATTTTTACGTACAGTTTCAATGTCATTATCAATAGCTTGTTTATCTTTTTTCGCTAAATCAGCTTGATTTTGAATTTTATCACGTAAATCAGATAATTGATCTAATTTACGATTGATATATAAATGACTGGCATCATCTTTACTATTTTCAATTTTAGCAATAGCTTGATTAATTTTTTCAGTTTCTGATAATTGGTGATTCACTTTATCAAATTGATGATGTCGTACATCTGTATCTAAGTCTTGATCTTTATGCGTATTGTTTAATTTAGCTAATTCATCTAATACATGATGGTTTGAATTAGAATGTGTTGTGTCTTCTGTTGTTGGCGCTTCTTGAGTGCTAGATGATTCAGTTGTCGCCTCTTCAGTATTATTGTCATCACTTGGTAATTGGTTTGAATTGTTTTCTTTTGAACTTTCCATGTCTTTTTTAGCACTATCGATATCATTTTTAATACTATCTAATTTATCAACAATAGACGTTTCTGATTTAGAAGAGGTTGGTTGATTTGAAGGATCCTCAGTTGTTGGTGCTTCTTTTGATGATTCTTCCGTAGTGGATTCCTCTTTCGTTACTTCATCAGTTGTGTTTTCAGAAGTATTTGATTCAGAAGACGAAGATTCATTTGATGTTGTTGCATCTTTTTGTTGACCGCTATCAACTTTATTAGATAGAACATCTAAATCTGATACGATGTTATCTAAATCATTTGATATATTAGATGTATCATCAGCAGAAGTGTCGTGACTTGTTGTAGCTTTTTCTTCTGTTGACGCATCTTGAGTGCTAGATGATTCAGTACTATTATCCTTGTTTGAAACGTCCGTTGTGTTTTCTTGTGCTGTTGCTTTATTTTCTTTTTTCGCTTCTTTGATTATATTTTTAATTTCAGTCTGATTTTTAGCACTTTCAATATCTTCTTTATAACTTTTTAACTCAACTGCACTTAAATGTTTTAGTTGCTTAATGTCTTTTTTCGCTTTATTAATTGCATCTTGTAAATCTTTTTGAACATGTGTTGAAGTTTCAGAAGTTGCTGTTTCTGCATCTTGTGTTGCTGCAAATGCATCTTTCGTAAACCCGTAACCTACAAGTGAACTACTTAATATTAAAGCTGAACATGACACTTTTAAATACGAACTTAACTTCGACATTTTACGATTTTCGTTTTGCGTATTTTTATTCATTAATGCCACCCTTTTTTAGTGATATTCCATTTCATTATATAACATTTTACATAAAACTTGAATGTCTTATTATATTTTTATTTATTTATTTTCATCAAAGATTAAACACCATTAACTATTATATTTTTAAGCGTTTTATATTCATTTTTCGAATATTCGTTACCTCTACTGAATACTGATATTGACCTGTTAAATCAATCAGCGATAAAAACTTATTATGTCCTGCGCCTGTATCTATAGATAGTTCATTTTTATTTTTATAAATGTCGTCTTTTTTTAATCCATAGCGATAATTCGGTACATGGCCATGAACTAGATATTTATTTTTAGGAATCTGACGATTAAGCGAATGTGAATAATGCCCAGTAGTATATTCTTTAATCTGCTTATTCAAAGGTTTATTGGTATCTATTCCTGCATGTGCAAAAATATAATTACCAATCACTTCAACAGCAGATAATTCACGTAAGAACGCATGCCAACGCTTAATCTTTTTATTTTTACTATTTAACCAGCGCATTTCATGGTTACCTGCTAAAGCAATCGCACCACGTCGTTTTAACCTTTTAACTAACTTTAATGTTCCAAATGAATCCGGTCCATTATTGACATAATCCCCCATAAGTACGAGCTGATCTTTTTTGGGATTATATTTTGCTCGTTTTAAAAGTGTGGCAAGGGCTTTTCGATGTCCATGAATATCAGAAATCACAAGTAGCCTTTCTGACATGTAAATCTCTCCTTAAATGTAAATGCTTTATGTTGTAAGATTTGTTAAGCAACATTGTTATTACCCTCAATTTTTAATTTAATACATGAGAGCGTAACAAAATTTTTATTCAATCCTCTACTGATAATACTGTATATTCCATTATAATGTATCAACATTAACTAACTTTAAACAATTTATTAACGTAACCTCAAAATTCTTTCTTTAATATAAACAATAGAATAGAAAAAATTTATATATTTTGGGGAATTAATTTATGAATACAAAACAAATGATGATTTTTAAAAATTTTGTTGAATTGCAGAATGAAAATGCTGTTGCTGAAAAACTGGGGATAACGCAACCAACTGTAACATTTCATCTAAAAAATTTAAATAACGAACTTGGAATACCCTTATATTTTAAAAAAGGGAAATGTTTCAATTTAACAGATGCTGGAGACTTACTTTATCGTAATTCTAATAAAATGCTAAATTTAATTGATGAAACAACACATATGATTGAAGAATTCAAACAATCCAAACGTGGGACTTTACGCGTTGGAGCAAGTCATGCACCTATTTATAGTATTCTTCCTACCACTTTAAAAAAATATATGCATGATTATCCAAATATTGATATGAATTTAATTGTAGATACTGCTCCTATGATACTAAAGAAAATAAAAGATAGAGAGATTGATATCGGCGTTATTTCAGAAAAAGGATTCAATGAAAAAGAATTGAAAGTGAAACGTCTTCAAGAAAATCCACTTGTTATCGCAATGGATAAAAGACATCCTTTGGCTTCAAAAACAGATATTTCATTAGAAGATTTAAATGCGTATCGTTTCATTATTCATAGTAGTGGTTCAACACGAGAAAGTATTGATGATTGGCGAAAAAACAATTTTATTGATTTAAATGTTCATATGGAATCAAATAGTATTAGTAGTATATTAACCATTATTAAAGATTCTAATTATCTGAGTCTTGTAAGTCAAAGCACCTTATTCCATCATCCTAATATTATTGGCAAGTCATTAAAAGAAGGCCCACCTTCAAGTTATATCTCTATCGTTTACCGGGCAGATCATCATCTCACTGCTCTTATTCAAAACTTTATGACATTAATCTATTCTTTAAAAAATGAAAGTATTTAGACGTCAATGAGATGAAAAGATCATTTATATAACCAAAGGAGTAGAAAACAATTCTTGTAGAATTCATTTTCTACTCCTTTTAATTATTTTATTAAATGTAAATTTATTATAAATTTTATTAATAAATAACTATAAAAATGATAACATTTTTACATTATATTAATAAATCGCTATAAAAATTTGTCTGTTCCTAATATAATAAAATTAAGAGAACACCGTTTTCATCAATTTTGATATGAAGGAGGCTGAGTTGATGCTTATACTTTCTATTATTTTACTAGTAGTTGGTATCATACTCATCTCTATTAGTAGCTTCGTCGCAT
>OBZA01000297.1_pt1 | contig 18009 bp, 15 predicted proteins | sample 1476871 | NCBI WGS metagenome assembly OBZA01 (sample SAMEA2580227, study PRJEB22360) | human gut metagenome | biome: human gut; feature: human-associated habitat; material: faeces | place: Denmark | collected 2008/2010
ATATGTATATTTTAATATCATAATTTTTTTAAACGGACTGATTAACTTTATTAATAATTAACAGTTCGTTCTTTTGTATTAAGAAATGTAGTCAGTATATTATTTGCTAAAGTTGCGATACGATTATATTAAAACGGCTAATCATTTTTAATTAATGATTATATGATGCAACTGTTTAGAAATTCATGATACTTTTCTACAGACGAATATATTATAATTAATTTTAGTTCGTTTAATATTAAGATAATTCTGACATTTAAAATGAGATGTCATCCATTTTCTTAATTAAGCTTGAAAACAAACATTTATGAATCCACAATGAATGTGATAAGATTAACAACATATTATAATGTTATTGCGGAAGTATGAAAGGAGCGAGTGTGTATGAGATATCTAACTTCAGGAGAATCACATGGACCTCAATTAACAGTTATTGTCGAAGGTATACCAGCAAATTTAGAAATTAAAGTTGAAGATATTAATAAAGAAATGTTCAAGCGTCAAGGGGGTTATGGTCGTGGCCGACGCATGCAAATTGAGAAAGATACAGTAGAAATAGTATCAGGCGTTAGAAATGGTTATACATTAGGTAGTCCAATTACTATGGTTGTAACCAATGATGACTTTACGCATTGGAGAAAAATTATGGGAGCAGCTCCAATAAGTGAAGAAGAACGTGAAAATATGAAACGTACTATTACAAAACCAAGACCTGGTCATGCAGATTTGGTTGGAGGTATGAAATATAATCATCGTGATTTACGAAATGTGCTAGAGCGATCATCTGCTAGAGAAACAGCAGCTCGAGTTGCAGTCGGTGCCTTATGTAAAGTGTTATTACAACAGTTAGATATCGATATATACAGTCGTGTTGTTGAAATAGGTGGCATTAAAGATAAAGATTTTTATGATTCAGAAACATTTAAAGCAAATCTTGATCGTAATGATGTTCGTGTAATTGATGACAGTATCGCACAAGCAATGCGAGATAAAATTGACGAAGCTAAAAATGAAGGAGATTCAATTGGCGGTGTCGTTCAAGTTGTAGTTGAAAATATGCCTGTTGGTGTTGGTAGTTATGTGCATTATGATCGTAAGTTAGATGGTAAGATTGCACAAGGTGTTGTCAGCATAAATGCTTTTAAAGGTGTAAGCTTTGGAGAAGGATTTAAAGCAGCTGAAAAGCCAGGTAGTGAGATTCAAGATGAAATTCTATATAATAGTGAAATTGGTTATTATCGTGGATCTAATCATTTAGGTGGTTTAGAGGGTGGTATGTCAAATGGTATGCCAATTATTGTAAATGGTGTAATGAAACCTATTCCTACGTTATATAAACCATTAAATTCAGTTGATATAAATACTAAAGAAGACTTTAAGGCAACAATTGAACGTTCTGATAGTTGTGCTGTACCTGCAGCAAGTATAGTGTGTGAACACGTTGTTGCATTTGAAATAGCGAAAGCATTACTTGAAGAGTTTCAATCAAACCATATTGAACAACTTCAACAACAAATTGCTGACCGCAGACAATTAAATGTTGAGTTTTAACAACGAGAACAATTGAGGTGTGATCATGAAATTACAAACAACCTATCCTTCAAACAATTATCCAATATTTGTTGAACATGGTGCAATTGACCATATTAGCACGTATATTGATCAGTTTGATCAAAGTTTTATATTAATTGACGAGCATGTAAATCAATATTTTGCTGATAAATTTGATGATATTTTATCATATGAAAATGTGCATAAAGTCATTATTCCAGCTGGTGAAAAGACGAAAACATTTGAGCAATATCAAGAAATATTAGAATACATTTTGTCACATCATGTAACGCGTAATACAGCGATTATAGCTGTTGGTGGTGGTGCGACAGGAGATTTTGCAGGATTTGTAGCAGCAACACTATTAAGAGGTGTCCATTTTATACAAGTTCCTACAACGATTTTGGCGCATGATTCTAGTGTTGGCGGTAAAGTGGGTATTAACTCAAAACAAGGTAAAAACCTTATCGGTGCATTTTATCGTCCAACTGCTGTGATTTATGATTTAGACTTTTTAAAGACGTTACCATTTGAGCAAATATTAAGTGGCTATGCAGAAGTTTATAAGCATGCGTTATTGAATGGTGAATCAACGACGCAAGAAATCGAACAGCACTTTAAAGATAGAGAGATATTACAGTCATTAAATGGTATGGATAAATATATTGCTAAAGGTATTGAAACGAATCTGGATATTGTTGTTGCAGATGAAAAAGAACAAGGTGTACGTAAATTTTTAAATTTAGGTCATACATTTGGTCATGCCGTGGAGTATAACCACAAAATTGCACACGGTCATGCCGTAATGATAGGCATAATATATCAATTTATTGTTGCGAATATATTGTTCAATTCTAATCACGATATCCAACATTATATTAATTATTTAACGAAATTAGGTTATCCTTTAGAAACAATAACCGACATAGATTTCGAAACGATATATCAATACATGCTAAGTGATAAAAAGAACGACAAACAAGGAGTTCAAATGGTATTGATTAAACATTTTGGCGATATTGTAGTGCAACACATTGATCAAACAACACTGCAACATGCGTGTGAACAACTAAAAACATATTTTAAGTAGGTGAAGTAAATGGTAAGTGAACAAATTATCGATATTTCAGGGCCACTTAAAGGTGAAATAGAAGTGCCTGGAGATAAGTCGATGACACATCGAGCAATCATGTTAGCATCTTTAGCTGAAGGAACTTCCAATATTTATAAACCATTACTTGGTGAAGATTGTCGTCGTACAATGGATATATTCCGATTATTAGGCGTAGATATTAAAGAAGATGAAGATAAATTGGTTGTGAATTCACCTGGATATAAAGCTTTTAAAACACCTCATCAAGTTTTATATACTGGAAACTCTGGCACAACGACTCGATTGTTAGCTGGTTTGTTAAGTGGTTTAGGTATTGAAAGTGTTTTGTCTGGCGATGTTTCAATTGGTAAAAGGCCAATGGATCGTGTCTTGAGACCATTGAAACTTATGGATGCGAATATTGAAGGTATTGAAGATAATTATACACCATTAATTATTAAGCCATCTGTCATAAAAGGTATAAATTATCAAATGGAAGTTGCAAGTGCACAAGTAAAAAGTGCCATTTTATTTGCAAGTTTGTTTTCAAATGATACAACGGTAATAAAGGAATTAGATGTAAGTCGAAATCATACTGAGACGATGTTCAGACATTTTAATATTCCAATTGAAGCAGAAAGGTTATCAATAACTACAACCCCTGATGCCATTCAACATATTAAACCTGCAGATTTTCATGTTCCTGGCGATATTTCATCTGCAGCGTTCTTTATTGTTGCAGCACTTATCACACCAGAAAGTGATGTAACAATTCATAATGTTGGAATCAATCCAACACGTTCAGGTATTATTGATATTGTTGAAAAAATGGGCGGTAATATCCAACTTTTCAATCAAACAACTGGTGCTGAACCTACTGCTTCTATTCGTATTCAATACACACCAATGCTTCAACCAATAACAATCGAAGGAGAATTAGTTCCAAAAGCAATTGATGAACTGCCTGTAATAGCATTACTTTGTACACAAGCAGTTGGCACGAGTACAATTAAAGATGCCGAGGAATTAAAAGTAAAAGAAACAAATAGAATTGATACAACGGCTGATATGTTAAACTTGTTAGGGTTTGAATTACAACCAACTAATGATGGATTGATTATTCATCCGTCAGAATTTAAAACAAATGCAACAGTTGATAGTTTAACTGATCATCGAATAGGAATGATGCTTGCAGTTGCTTCTCTACTTTCAAGCGAGCCTGTCAAAATCAAACAATTTGATGCTGTAAATGTATCATTTCCAGGATTTTTACCAAAACTAAAGCTTTTAGAAAATGAGGGATAATATAAAATGGAAGATATCTATAAATTAATAGACGATATCAATCTACAAAAACTAGAAAATTTAGACTCTCGTGTTAATGAAGCAATAACTACTGACAACGATGACGCATTATTTATTCTAGGAGAGACACTTTACAATTTTGGATTAATGCCACAAGGTTTGGAAGTATTCCGCGTGTTATATCACAAATATCCAGACGAAAGTGAATTGCTGATTTATTTTATTGAAGGTTTAATGTCTGAAAATCAAACTGACGAAGCGTTAGAATGTTTAAGTTATGTTGAACCATCACCTGAAAAGTTGATGTTAGAAGCAGATTTATATCAACAAATTAATATGATGGAAGTTGCTATTGATAAATTACAAGAAGCACTTGAACTAGAGCCAAATGATCCAATAATCCATTTTGCATTGGCTGAAATGTTATATTATGATGGTCAATATTTACGTGCTACCTCTGAATACGAAACCGTTTTAGAAACTGGTGAATATCAAGTTAATGGTGTAAACTTATTCTCTCGTATGGCAGATTGTAGTTTACAAAGTGGTAACTATAGTGATGCGATTCGCTTATACGATGAAATTAATGAAGATGAAATGACTTCAGAAGATTATCTCAAAAAAGCCATTTCTTACGATAAAAATGACATCACTCAAGAAGCAATTAAAATAATGACTACATTACTTTCTAAAGATCCTGATTATATTCAAGGCTACTTGTATTTACAATCATTATATGAAAATGAAAAAAATTATCCAGATGCCATTGAGACGGGTAAAGAAGGATTACGACTAAGTCAATTTTATAAAGAGTTAATGTATACAACTGGATGTTTGGAAATAGAACACGGCGATGCTAATGAAGGTGTATTATTGTTAAAACAAGCATTAGAGGTTGATAATGCTTACCAAGAACCTTTATTGATTTTAAGCGATTTATATCGTAATGAAGAAGATTATGAAGCAATCATTGAATTATTAACATATGTAGATGAAGAAGATTTGGATCCTACATTCATGTGGCATTTAGCGTTCGCCTATGGTCAAGAAGAGCGAGATAAAGAAGCTCAACATTTCTTTGAATTAGCATATCCAACGATGAAAACAAATATTGATTTTATGAGTGATTATTATTTCTATTTAATTGAAATTGGTCAAAAGGAACAAGCAATTACTATTTTAAATCAATTGTTGGAACTAGAGCCAAGTAACGAAAATTGGCATGACGAATTATCAAGATTGCAATCTTAAAATGGGGTATTTGATGTCAGAGACACTCAATCAAATTAAAGAAAGTTTTATTGAATATTTACTTTTTCAATATCGATTTAAGTCGCGTATTGCAGTTTGGGTGCTTAACTATATAAAAGTGAATGAGGCGAAATTGGCAAACATTCATTTTGTAGATACAAAAATTAATCATCATGAAACATTAGAAATTGCAGAAGTGGGAAGTCACGCTTCTGCAATTCAATTTACTAAGCGTAATATAAAGTTAATGAATACAAATGAAATATTTGATTATATCGCTAATCATAACTGTGCTTTTGATATTCAAATTCACTTCGCAAACGTGTCAAAGCGTGAGCAAAGGCTAGATGATTTAATAGTTGCTCAACTAACGGAATCGCCCAGTTATCAAACTTATCTTCATGACTTAAATAGTATGGCTATAGATCGGCATAAACATGCGTTATTAATAGATTACTTGTTACACAATATTGATTTAAGTTTACAGATGAATGAAAAGCAACGTTTTTATCAACTAACGCAAATTTTAAATACACTCAAGCTAGTAAATAAACATAATCAATTTGAGGACTTAGCAGATGACGATTAATACATTTTGGCAATATACACTTTATCAACGTTCTTGGTTAATGATGCTACTCATTTGTAATATATTAGGGATGATTTATGGTTATATATGGTATGGTGAACAATTAAGTCATACGCCGTGGCATTTTAAGATTTTTGTTCCAGATAGCCCAACTGCAATATTATACTTAGTTATTTCTATCTCATTGATATTAATTCAAAAACAAAATAGTATTATCGAAGCACTGGCATTTGTAACATTATTCAAATATGGGATTTGGGCAGTTATAATGAATATATTATTTATTATTGAACAAGGTGATATTACAGTAAATGGTTTGGTATTAATGTTTTCCCACAGTATAATGGCTGTTCAGGCAATTTACTTCTATCCTAGGTTTAAACGTTCTATGATTGGAATCAGTGTAGCGATGATTTGGGTGTTTTTGAATGATTATATTGACTATTTTCACCTTCAATTTCCATATTATGATTTTATAACTACACATGTGTGGCAAATTGGTGTATTATCATGTTGTCTAAGTGTTTTTGGACTTTTGCTTTATATTGAATTAAACAAATTATTAAAGTGTAAATGATTTGATAAAAACGGCAAATGACAGTAAAATATTTATAAAGGAGAGTGAGTTTATTGTCTTCAATTTTTACTATGATAATTTATTTCGTAATATTAATGGTGCTTCCTTTATGGGCACAACACAAAGTTAAATCTAACTATGAGAAATATTCACAAGTTAGATCAACTAGTGGTAAAACGGGTCGTGAAGTTGCATTAGAAATTTTACATGCAAACGGTATTTATGATGTCGAAGTTGTTAAAGGTGAAGGATTCTTAACAGATCATTACGATCCTAAAAAGAAAGTTGTTTCACTATCTCCTGCAAACTATGACAGACCATCAGTTGCTGGAACTGCAATTGCAGCCCACGAAGTTGGTCATGCCATTCAAGATCACCAAGGATATTGGTTCTTAAGATTCAGAGCAGCATTAGTACCTGTTGCAAACCTAGGGAGTTCATTAAGTTATATGATCATCATGTTAGGTATTATCTTAACAGCGATAGGTAGTGCATTTGGTTCAACTGCTTTATGGATTGGTGCTGGTTTAATGTCATTAGCGGTATTATTCTCAATTGTTACGTTACCAGTTGAGTTTGATGCGAGTTCAAGAGCGATGAAACAAATTACGGCATTGAACATTGTAAATGAAAAAGAATACAAGCATGCGCGTAAAGTATTATCTGCAGCAGCAATGACTTATGTTGCAGCAACTGCTGTCGCTGTAGCAGAGCTTGTACGTATTATTTTGATTGCGCGTTCAAGTGATTAATCTTATAGATTAACAATTAACTTAAATTAGACACTTATTAACTAGCTAATCACATTTTGTGTGATTGCTAGTTTTTTTGTGCTTATTTTTCTAATGGTAGATTATTCATTATATTATTTTATTGTAGTGGTACGAATCATAAAGTTATAATCCCAATTTCAATTGATTTAATTTAGTTAGGAATGCATTACATTTATATAAACTGAATTATTAAACTTCTAAAATAAACAACTTGTCATCTAGTTTAGCTAGAGTCAGTAGATTGCACTAAACATGCATGAGACTTCAAATTGATATATACTATATTAGAAATGCAATATAAGGAGAACGTAGAAATGAAATCAATGGTAGAAATGCAACGTGAAGTTGATGAATATATTGGACAATTTAAAACAGGATATTTTTCACCATTAGCTAACTTAGCTAGATTGACTGAAGAAGTGGGCGAACTTGCACGTGAAATAAATCATACCTATGGTGAAAAAAAGAAGAAAGATTCAGAGGAAGCAAATACGATTAAAGCAGAATTAGGTGATAATTTATTTGTGTTGTTATGTTTAGCGAATTCAATGGGAATAGATATGACAGAGAGCTTTAATGAAACAATGGAAAAGTTTAATACAAGAGATAAAAATCGATTCGAAAGAAAGTGAATTTAAAAATATATGCTTTATTTGGATTTGATTAAGATTAAAAACATAGACCAATGAATTGCATCGCATGAAATTATATTATTTTTAAAGTAAGTAGAACTAGATAAATGATTATATATACAACACCTGTTTTTTAGATATTTGAAATTATAAACTCAACATTACTATAAACTTAAATTTAAACAATTATCTACGCATCGAGAATAATAGAAAGAGAAATAGAAAGAAAGGATGGGCAAGCGAATGAAGATAGGTATAACATGTTACCCGTCCATGGGTGGTTCTGGAATTATTGCCACAGAATTAGGAATTAAATTAGCAGAGCGAGGTCACGAAGTACATTTTATCACTTCAAATATCCCGTTTAGAATAAGAAAACCATTGCCGAATATGATTTTTCATCAAGTTGAAGTGAATCAATATGCAGTATTTCAATATCCACCGTATGATATTACGTTAAGTACTAAAATCGCTGAAGTTATTAAAGAATATGATCTTGATTTGTTGCATATGCACTATGCTGTACCTCATGCAATTTGTGGAATTTTAGCTCGTGAGATGTCAGGTAAAGATATAAAAATTATGACAACGCTACACGGTACTGATATTACTGTTTTGGGCTATGATCATTCACTCCAAGGTGCAATTAAATTTGGCATTGAAAAAAGTGATATTGTGACAAGTGTGAGTAAATCTTTAGCGCAAGAAACACATGAAATTATCGAAACTAACAAAGAAATTATACCGATTTATAATTTTGTACGTGAAAATGAGTTTCCAACTAAACATAACACAGCATTAAAATCACAATTTGGTATAGCACCAGATGAAAAAGTGTTAATACATGTATCGAATTTTAGACAAGTAAAACGCATAGATACTATTATAGAAACATTTGCAAAAGTACGTGAAAAGATACCTAGTAAATTAATTTTACTTGGAGATGGTCCTGAATTAGTGCCAATGCGTCAATTGACGAAAGAGTTAAACGTAGAAGAGGATGTTTTATTTTTAGGGAAACAAGATTGTGTAAGTGAATTTTATCAATTATCTGACTTAGTATTATTATTAAGTGAAAAAGAAAGCTTTGGACTAACTTTACTTGAGGCTATGAAAACAGGCGTCGTTCCAATTGGTTCAAATGCCGGTGGAATTAAAGAGGTTATTAAACATGGTGAAACTGGATTTGTTGTAGATGTGGGTGATTGTGATTCAGCGAGTGACTATGCTATCCGTTTACTTGAAGATAAGGCGTTATACAACAAACTTCAGAAAAACATGCTAGCAGATATTGCTGAACGTTTTGGATCAGAACTTATTACAGATCAATATGAGTATTATTATCAAAAAATGCTAAATGAGCATAACAAAAGTAAAGGCGAGTAATAATATGGATAAATCATTATTTGAACAGGCAAGGCCTATATTAGAACAAATTCAAGACAATGGTTTTGAAGCATATTATGTAGGTGGCTCTGTAAGAGATTATGTCATGGGAAGAAATATTCATGATATAGATATCACAACAAGTGCAACGCCGGATGAAATAGAATCTATCTTTAGTCATACGATACCTGTAGGTAAAGAACATGGCACCATAAATGTAGTTTTTAATGATGAAAATTATGAAGTGACAACATTCCGGGCTGAAGAAGATTATGTCGATCACCGTAGACCAAGTGGTGTTACATTTGTTCGGGATTTATACGAAGATTTGCAACGAAGAGATTTCACGATGAATGCGATAGCAATGGATACAGCATACAAATTGTATGATTATTTTGATGGTCAACAAGATATTAATAATCGAATAATAAGAACTGTAGGTATAGCTGAGGAACGATTCCAAGAAGATGCTTTACGTATGATTCGATGTTTAAGATTCCAGTCACAATTATCATTTGATATTGCAATGGAAACATTTGAAGCGATGCGTACACAAATGACAGATATTAAATTTTTATCAATTGAGCGTATAGTGATTGAACTAACTAAATTAATGCGAGGTATTAATGTTGAAGAGAGTTTTAATCATTTAAAATCGCTGAAAGCATTTAATTATATGCCATATTTCGAACAACTTGATATGAATCAAATTAATGTAACTGAACCAATTGATTTAGAATTGTTGATTGCTATAGTGTCAGTTAAATTTGATATTAATTACTCATTGAAGCCTTTAAAGCTAAGTAACCGACAAGTAAAAGATATCAATCAATATATTCAAATTATGAATGCATTACCAAGTATTATTACAAAAGAACAATTAAAAATGTTTGTTTATGATTATGATACGAATCTCATTAAAAATGTAATGGTTGCAGCAGACGTGTTAAAGGCAAATGATATTCAAGGACATGAACCATTAATCGTTAACCTTCAAACGATTGATGAAACATTACATCGTTTACCTATGCATAATAGAAAAGACATGATGGTTAATGGCGGTGTACTTATGGCACATTTAAATGCCAAAAGTGGTCCGTGGTTAAAAGATGTGCTAAGACAAATTGAGATAGCGATTGTAACAGGTAAAGTAAGCAACGAAGAAACTGAAATTTTGAAATGGGTGGATAATCATGTCAAAATATAGTCAAGATGTACTTCAATTACTCTATAAAAATAAACCGAATTATATATCTGGACAAAGCATTGCGGAATCACTTAATATTTCACGCACTGCAGTAAAAAAGGTGATTGACCAATTAAAGTTAGAGGGATGTAAAATTGATTCAGTAAATCATAAAGGGCATTTATTACAACAACTCCCAGATATTTGGTATCAGGGTATAATAGACCAATATACAAAAAGTTCTGCTTTGTTTGATTTTAGTGAAGTATACGATTCAATAGATTCTACACAACTTGCTGCGAAAAAGTCACTTGTTGGAAATCAATCTTCATTTTTTATCTTGAGTGATGAACAAACGAAAGGTCGTGGGCGATTTAATAGACATTGGAGTTCTTCAAAAGGGCAAGGACTTTGGATGTCTGTCGTGTTAAGACCTAACGTTGCATTCTCAATGATATCTAAATTTAATTTATTTATTGCATTAGGGATAAGAGATGCGATTCAACATTTTAGTCAAGATGAAGTCAAAGTGAAATGGCCGAATGATATATATATTGATAATGGTAAAGTGTGTGGTTTCTTAACTGAAATGGTTGCTAATAATGATGGTATAGAAGCAATAATATGTGGTATAGGTATTAATTTGACGCAACAACTAGAAAACTTTGATGAAAGTATTAGACATAGAGCAACAAGTATACAATTACATGATAAAAATAAATTAGATAGATATCAATTTTTAGAGAGATTACTTCAAGAAATTGAAAAAAGATATAATCAATTTTTAACGTTACCTTTTTCTGAAATTCGTGAAGAATATATTGCAGCTTCTAATATTTGGAATAGAACGTTGCTATTTACAGAAAATGATAAACAGTTTAAAGGACAAGCAATTGATTTAGATTACGATGGCTATCTAATTGTTAGAGATGAAGCGGGTGAATCACACCGTTTAATTAGTGCAGATATAGATTTTTAACACTAAAGCAAGGAGAGATAGCTATGGGTATGGCAACCTATGCCGTTGTGGATTTGGAAACAACAGGCAACCAATTAGATTTTGACGATATCATTCAAATTGGTATAACGTTTGTGCGCAATAACCAAATTATTGATACATATCATTCTATGATTAGAACAAATTTAGAGATTCCGCCGTTCATTCAAGCGTTAACATCCATTGAAGAAAATATGCTACAACAAGCGCCATATTTTAATCAAGTTGCACAAGAAATCTACGATAAGATAAAAGATTGCATTTTTGTCGCTCATAATGTAGATTTTGATTTGAATTTTATTAAAAAGGCATTTAAAGATTGTAATATTCAATATCGTCCCAAAAAAGTTATAGATACACTAGAAATCTTTAAAATAGCTTTTCCTACAGATAAAAGCTATCAATTAAGTGAATTAGCAGAGGCACATGGTATTACCTTAGCAAATGCCCATCGAGCTGACGAAGATGCCGCTACTACTGCTAAATTGATGATATTAGCTTTTGAAAAATTTGAAAAGTTACCGTTAGATACTTTGAAGCAATTATATTATTTAAGTAAACAGTTGAAATACGATTTGTATGATATTTTCTTTGAGATGGTTAGGCAATATGATGCAAAGCCATTGGATAAATCGTACGAAAAGTTCGAACAGATTATCTATCGTAAGCAAGTTGATTTTAAAAAGCCGACAACAAATTATAATGGCAGCTTGAAGTCTTTATATAGCAAAGCTGTAGATCAACTTGGCTTAACATATCGACCGCAACAATTATATTTAGCGGAAACTATATTAGATCAGCTCATGCATAGTGAAAAAGCAATGATTGAAGCATCACTAGGCAGTGGTAAATCATTAGCATATTTACTTGCGGCCTTGATGTATAATATTGAAACTGGGAAGCATGTCATGATTTCTACCAATACTAAATTACTGCAAAGTCAATTGTTAGAAAAAGATATTCCAGCAATGAATGAAGCGTTAAATTTTAAAATTAATGCACTATTGATTAAAAGTAAAAGTGATTACATTTCATTGGGACTTATTAGTCAAATTTTAAAAGATGACACAAGTAATTACGAAGTGAATATCTTGAAAATGCAATTGTTAATTTGGATTACAGAGACACCGTCCGGAGATATACAGGAATTAAATTTAAAAGGTGGTCAAAAGATGTATTTTGACCAGAAAATTGAAACATATGTACCGGCACGTCACGATGTTCATTATTATAATTTTATTAAGCGAAATGCACAGAACATTCAAATTGGTATTACAAATCATGCACATTTAATTCATTCTGATGTTGAAAATTCAATATATCAATTGTTTGATGATTGTATAGTGGATGAAGCACATCGCTTACCAGACTATGCCTTAAATCAAGTGACAAATGAGTTGAGTTATGCTGATATTAAATATCAGCTTGGTTTGATTGGTAAAAACGAAAATGAAAAATTGTTAAAGGCAATCGATCAACTGGAAAAGCAGCGAATTTTGGAAAAATTAGATATTGCACCAATTGATATTTTTGGCTTGAAGGCTAGTATGAATGAGATTCATGAGTTAAATGAGCAATTGTTCGCAACGATATTTACGATTATCAATGATTCTGATGTTTATGATGATGATATTCATCGCTTCCATAATGTATTTACTTTTGAAACAAAAGACATTTTGAAGGATTTACATGCGATTATCGATAAGTTAAATAAAACGCTAGAAATATTCAATGGCATTAGTCATAAAACAGTTAAATCATTACGGAAACAGTTGTTGTATTTAAAAGATAAATTTAAAAATATCGAACAAAGTTTAAAAGCTGGACATACTAGTTTCATTTCAATTAAAAATTTATCTCAAAAATCAACAATACGTTTATATGTGAAAGATTACGCTGTAAAAGATGTATTAACGAAACAAGTATTGGAAAAATTTAAATCACTCATTTTTATATCTGGTACTTTAAAATTTAATCATTCGTTTGAAGCTTTTAAACAGTTATTCAACAAAGATGTTCACTTTAATACATTTGAAGTTAACACGTCGTTACAAAGTGCAAAAAATACAAGTGTATTTATACCGAGTGATGTAGCATCTTATCAATATAAAAATATAGATGAGTATGTAGCATCGATTGTAAGCTATATTATTGAATATACGACTATAACGTCATCAAAATGTTTAGTCTTATTTACGAGTTATAAAATGATGCATATGGTACAAGATATGCTAAATGAATTGCCAGAATTTGAAGATTATGTTGTATTAACACAACAGCAGAACCAAAATTATAAAATAGTACAACAGTTTAATAATTTTGATAAGGCCATACTGCTTGGTACGTCAACATTTTTTGAAGGTTTTGATTTTCAAGCAAATGGTATTAAATGTGTGATGATAGCGAAGTTACCGTTTATGAACAAGCATAATGCAAAATATTGGCTTATGGATTCTGAATTCACTTCAACTTTCAAGGAATATGTATTACCTGATGCAGTTACACGTTTTAGACAAGGACTTGGAAGATTAATTAGAAATGAAAATGATCGCGGCATAATAGTTTCATTTGATGATCGACTCATAAACAGTAATTATAAAAACTTTTTTGAACAAACACTTGAAAATTATCGTCAGAAAAAAGGCGACATTCAACAGTTTGGAAAATTATTAAGACAAATTCAAAAAAAGAAAAAGTGAAATACAAAGTAAAATTCTTGTGACATGACATGTGCTATGTTCTGTTACAAGAATTTTTGTTTGGTCGTCAAAATTTGAGTTTTATAATTAAACTTGAATGTTAGCACAAAAAACGACCTTCATACTAATAATATTGAGGCTTTATTATATATTTTGTCTGAAACTGATGATTGTATTGTCTTAATATAAATTAATGTTCAAATCTGTGCGTAAATCATTACCATTTACACGTTATCTTTTAGTCTAGTTCTAGAACTTGAAAGCGGATTTTGTTAAAATGAATGAGTATTGTATAACGAAAAAATAAATAGGAGAATGGTTATGAAAACAACGATTAAACAAGCGAAAGATCATTTAAACCAAGACGTTACAATTGGTGCTTGGTTAACAAATAAACGTTCAAGTGGTAAAATCGCCTTTTTACAATTACGTGATGGAACAGGCTTTATGCAAGGCGTAGTAGTTAAATCAGAAGTTGATGAAGAGGTATTCAAACTTGCGAAAGAAATTGCTCAAGAATCATCTCTATACGTTACAGGCACAATTACAGAAGATAATCGTTCTGACTTAGGATACGAAATGCAAGTGAAATCAATTGAAGTTATTTCAGAAGCGCATGACTATCCGATTACACCTAAAAATCATGGTACAGAATTCTTAATGGATCACCGTCATTTATGGTTACGTTCTAAAAAACAACATGCTGTAATGAAAATTAGAAATGAAGTTATTCGTGCAACGTATGAATTTTTCAACAAAGATGGATTTACAAAGGTTGATCCACCAATTTTGACAGCAAGTGCACCAGAAGGTACAAGTGAATTATTCCATACTAAATACTTTGATCAAGATGCGTTTTTATCTCAAAGTGGTCAGTTATACTTAGAAGCTGCAGCAATGGCACACGGAAAAGTATTTTCATTTGGTCCAACTTTCAGAGCTGAAAAATCAAAAACACGTAGACACTTGATCGAGTTCTGGATGATTGAAGGGGAAATGGCTTTCACAAATCATGCTGAAAGTTTAGAAATTCAAGAACAATATGTAACACATGTAGTAAAATCAGTTTTAGAAAATTGTAAACTAGAGTTGAAAATTTTAGAGCGTGATACATCAAAACTTGAAAAAGTTGCGACACCATTCCCTAGAATTTCATATGATGATGCAATTGAATTCTTAAAAGCAGAAGGCTTTGATGATATTGAATGGGGTGAAGATTTTGGTGCGCCACATGAAACTGCCATTGCTAATCATTATGATTTACCGGTGTTTATTACTAATTATCCAACTAAAATTAAGCCTTTCTATATGCAACCAAATCCTGAGAATGAAGAAACTGTCTTATGTGCAGACTTAATTGCACCTGAAGGATACGGTGAAATTATCGGTGGATCTGAACGTGTGGATGACTTAGAATTGTTAGAACAACGCGTTAAAGAACATGGATTAGACGAAGAAGCATATAGTTACTACTTAGACTTACGTCGTTATGGTAGTGTGCCACACTGTGGATTTGGTTTAGGTTTAGAGCGCACAGTAGCATGGATTTCTGGTGTTGAACACGTTCGTGAAACTGCGCCATTCCCAAGATTATTAAACCGTTTATATCCATAAGTTTTAGGATCGTTACTTAAAATTTATATTATGATAATAAAAAGAATCGTCCAGCCTATATTAATAGCTGGGCGATTTATGCTTGCAAAATGAAGATTGATAACGGCTTATATTAATCATGAACAAACTTTTGTTTAGTAACTATATTTGGAAAATAAATAGTTCATCTGATTATCCATAAAGTTCATTGTTAAAATCTAGTTTTAAAAAATACTGTTATTTAAAATTTGTTTGCTACTAGTTAAATATATTAAGCATTTTAGTCGAAAATTAAAGAAAATGATTTATACTATTAAGTAATGGTTAAATTTAAAAGGGGGCACGAACATGGATAAATATCAATTAAAAGCAAGACCTGTAGTGATACGAAGAGAATTATTAGACCATTACAGTGACTTAGGTTTAGATGAGCAAGATTTAGTCATTTTGCTTAAATTGATTTATGCTTCCGAAACATCAAATAAACAGCCTTCAATTGAATTACTTCAGAAGGGCTCAACTATGCAACCACGTGATATTACAATGGTTATTCAAAATTTGATACAACGTGAATTGCTAGAATTACAAGTTCAAAAAGATGAAGAAGGTAGATTTACCGAATATATGAATCTAGATCCTTTTTTCGAAAAATTAAGTCATATATTGAAGCAACAAAGTATGGAAACGAAAGAGCAAAATAGTAAAGAAAAATTTAAACAATTATTTAGAGTTTTAGAGGATACATTTGCAAGGCCGTTATCTCCATATGAAATAGAAACGTTAAATCAATGGATTGATGTTGATAAACACGATAGTGCAATTATACAAGCGGCATTAGACGAGGCGAATAGTTTGAATAAACTTAGCTTTAAATATATGGATCGTATTTTACTTAATTGGAAGAAAAACAATGTCAAAACAATTGACGATTCTAGAAAAATAAGAGAAAAATTTAATAAACCGAAAATGACGCACACAGTTAAAACGGTACCTAAATTTGATTGGTTAAACGGGGAGAACCTTGATGGTAAGTAAGAAAAAAGCATTAGAAATGATTGATGTTATAGCAAATATGTTTCCGGATGCAGAATGTGAATTAAAACATGATAATCCGTTCGAATTAACTATTGCTGTATTATTGTCAGCGCAATGTACAGACGTTCTAGTAAATAGAGTAACAACTGAGCTGTTTAAAAAATACAAAACGCCTGAAGATTATTTGGCAGTCAGTGATGAAGAACTTATGAATGATATTCGTTCTATCGGTCTGTATCGTAACAAAGCTAAGAATATTAAGAAACTTTGTCAATCTTTGATTGATCAATTTAATGGAGAAATACCACAAACACATAAGGAATTAGAAAGTTTAGCAGGTGTAGGACGTAAAACTGCTAATGTAGTCATGAGTGTAGCATTTGATGAACCTTCATTAGCTGTTGATACGCATGTAGAACGTGTTTCTAAACGCTTAGGTATTAATCGTTGGAAAGATAATGTGAGACAGGTAGAAGACCGTTTATGTTCTGTCATACCTAGAGATAGATGGAATAGGAGCCATCATCAACTCATTTTCTTTGGAAGATACCACTGTTTAGCCCGAAAACCTAAATGCGATATTTGTCCACTATTAGAAGATTGTAGAGAAGGACAAAAACGTTATAAAGCTAGTTTGAAAGAAGCGTGATAACATGACAAATATTACAAAAGAGGTATTTGATAATTTAGAACAAGAGATTGATGTATTTGCCAAAAATAAGGCATTAGGTTCTAGTGAAGCAAAGCCCTACTTGGATGAATACCATAGTAAAATTATTGATTATTTTAAGCAGGTTAATGACATAACTAGCAATATTGATTTTGATAATTTAAATCAATATCCTGTTGTGCCAATGAATTTTAAAGAAAGATATGATTATATGATTGAACGTAAATATCATTTTATGGGCTATCGACAAATGAAGACCTTTAAAACTGAATTGATTAAAATGAATGCTAGTTATCAAACAAGGTTAAAGAATAAGCAGGTATAGACAAGATTGATCATTTCTTAATGTTGAAAATATGTAAAACTAATTCATGCACACATATTTGTATTTATGTTAGGTGTCGTGTCATTACAACGTCTTAATATAAAAACTGTCCATCTACATCATAATGGATATCTTGAGATATGCTTTAAGATACCTATTTCGAATCGTAGGTGGATTTCTTATATCTATGATTGTGAAAATATGTTGCAAACATCTTGATATTTCACTGATTAACGTACACAGGGAATTGATAAACATTTCAATTTAAAACAGCGTCTAAGATGACTATGAGAAAATATAATCATAATTTTAAAAATGGGAACAACCACTTATTCAAATTCAATAAT
>OBZA01000313.1_pt1 | contig 17096 bp, 14 predicted proteins | sample 1476871 | NCBI WGS metagenome assembly OBZA01 (sample SAMEA2580227, study PRJEB22360) | human gut metagenome | biome: human gut; feature: human-associated habitat; material: faeces | place: Denmark | collected 2008/2010
ATTTTACAGCATCTTTTAATGCTTTACCAGCTTTGAATGCTGGAACTTTACTTGCTGGGATATCAATTTCTTTACCAGTTTGAGGGTTACGACCTTTACGTGCAGCACGTTCACGTACCTCAAAGTTACCGAAACCAATTAATTGTACTTTTTCACCTTTAGCAAGTGAGTTTTGGATTGATTCGAATACAGCATCTACTGCTGAACCAGCTTCTTTTTTAGTTAAATCAGCTTGCTCTGCAACTGCATTGATTAAATCTGTTTTGTTCATTAGACATTCACCTCCTGAGGTTTGATAATGATATGTTTATATCATTATGGTAAAACTTTAACACAAGCATTACATAAATCGCAATCATTTATGTGGCAAAAACGTTGAATTTAAGCCATTTCTATTCATTTTACGTAATTATTAGCCGTATATGTGTAATAATACACATTTTATTCAGATTTTTTATCGCGCTCCATTAAATCTTTTACGCATTCTTTTACTGAGATATTTTCAAATAATACTCTATATAATGCATTTGTAATTGGCATATCCACATTTTTTTCTTTAGCTAAATGATAAACTGATTTAGTTGTATAAATACCTTCAACAACCATATTCATTTCAGATAATGCTTGATCCATTGATTCACCTTGTCCAAGTTTATATCCTAATGTGAAATTTCGAGAATGTGTTGATATGCAAGTAACGATTAAGTCACCGATACCACCTAAACCTAGAAATGTCATAGGATCGGCACCTAACTTTTCACCTAATCTACTAATTTCCGCTAAACCACGAGTCATTAACGCAGCTTTTGCATTATCACCGTAGCCAATTCCAGCTACGATACCACTTGCTACTGCGATGATATTTTTCAATGCACCACCAAGTTCAACACCAATCAAGTCATCATTCGTGTACACACGCAAATAATCATTCATAAATAAATCTTGCGTTAATTTACTTACACTTTTATCTTTTGATGATGCAGCAACTGTAGTTGGTTGCTTGACTACAACTTCTTCCGCATGACTTGGCCCTGACAACACGCCAATACCTGCATTATATTCGGGTGAAATAGAATCTTCAATCATTTCTGACACACGTTTAAACGTCCCATTTTCAATACCTTTAGCAACATGTATAAAAGTCTTTTTAGAGGTCAGCTTATCATTAATTTGAGTAGCAACTTCTCGCATTGCTTTAGTAGGTAAAGCCATTAAGTAAATATCTGCAAATTGAATTGCTTTGGTCATATCTGAAGTAGCGATGATGTTAACATCTAATTTCGCGTATTTTAAATACTTTTTATTTGTATGACATGTATTTAATTCATCAACAGCATCTTGATTTTTACCCCACATCAAAACATCATGTCCATTTTCTGCAAGAACATTGGCAAGGGCTGTCCCAAAACTTCCCATACCAAAAACGGTAATTTTAGTCATTGTTATCCCCCAATCGTTAATTTCTCTTTCGAGCTATAATATGAATTGGTGTACCTTCAAAACCAAAAGCGGCACGGATTTGATTCTCTAAATAGCGTTTATAAGAAAAATGCATTAATTCTACATCATTAACAAATACAACAAATGTCGGTGGTTCTATAGCAACTTGTGTTGCATAAAAGACATTCAAACGTCTACCTTTGTCTGTTGGTGTAGGGTTCATGGAAATTGCATCAGTAACAACTTCATTTAAAGTTGAACTTTGAACACGTTTTTTATGGTTTTCACTTGCTTCATTAATGTAAGGGAATAATGTACGTAATCTTGTGCGTTCTTTAGCAGACACAAAAGCAATTTGTGCATAATCTAAAAATTGGAATTCTTTACGTACTTCATCTTCAAATTTCTTCATCGTTTTACTATCTTTTTCCACAGTATCCCATTTATTTACGACAATCACGACTGCTTTACCTTGTTCATGTGCATATCCTGCAACACGTTTATCTTGTTCAATGATGCCTTGTTCTGCATCAATGACCACTAAAACAACATTTGAACGTTCAATCGCTTTTAAAGCTCTTAGTACTGAATATTTCTCAGTTGATTCATATACTTTTCCTTTTTTACGCATACCAGCAGTATCGATTAAAACATAATCTTGTCCATCATAACTATACTCTGTATCAATAGCGTCTCTCGTTGTCCCTGCAACATTAGAAACGATAACGCGATCTTCACCTAAAATAGCATTTACTAAACTTGATTTACCTACGTTTGGTCGTCCAATAATGGATAGTCGAATTGTATCTTCATCATAAGGATCTTCTTCCTCTTCACCAAAATGAGAAACAACTGCATCTAACAAGTCACCAAGACCTAAACCATGTGACCCTGATATCGGATACGGTTCACCAAATCCTAATGAATAGAAATCATACACGTCTGTACGCATTTCCATATTATCTACTTTGTTAACCGCTAATACGACCGGTTTTTTAGATTTGTATAAAATTTGAGCGACCATTTCATCGCTTTGTGTCAATCCTTCACGCACGTTAACCATAAAAATAATAACATCCGCTTCATCTATGGCGATTTCTGCCTGCGCTCTAATTTGTGTTTGGAATGGTGCATCACCAATTTCAATACCACCTGTATCAATAATATTGAAATCATGTGTTAACCATTCACCTGAAGAATAAATACGATCTCGTGTTACACCTGGCGTGTCTTCCACAATCGAAACACGTTCTCCAACTATTCTATTAAAAATTGTAGATTTACCTACATTAGGCCTACCTACAATAGCTACTATAGGTTTAGTCATAAGCTAACTTCCTCTCTTTCTTATATCTTTTTAATAATATCACATGAGACTGTGTATTCAAAATGAGTTTATTACTGTAATGATAAAAATCAGCACTTAAAACTTTATCTTTTTAAACACTTAGTTAAATTTGTCCACGTTATCATTCCGAGTATATTTTGTTACATAAAAATACTCCACATGCAATCATAAACATGTGGAGTTGACTATTAAATATTAAATTATAGTTTAAGATTTTTAAGTTTATCACCAATCATATCGCCAATTGTTGGATTATCTTCTTCTTCGTTTTCTAAGTACGCCTTAGTCGTAGAAGGATCACTTTCAACAACATCTTCGTTTGGTAATGTTGCTTTAATAGATAGTGATACTCTTTCATTCTCTTCATCAATACCTAATATTTTAACATTTACTTGTTGACCAGGTTCTAACACTTCACCTGGCGTACCAATGTGTTTGTGTGCAATTTCAGAAATATGTACAAGTCCTTGTACACCTGGTGCAATTTCAACAAATGCACCAAAGTTTGCCAATCTTACTACGACACCTTCAATGACATCATTTTCGTGGAATTGACCTTTAATATTTTCGAAAGGTGTTGGTAACGTATCTTTGATTGATAATGAAATACGTTCTGTATCTCTATCAATAGATTTAATTTTAACTTTAACATCTTGACCAATTGAAACTACTTCTTCTGGTGTTTGAACATGTTCGTGAGAAAGTTCAGATACATGCACTAAACCATCAACACCACCAATGTCTATAAATGCACCAAATTGAGTTAAACGCGCTACTTTACCATGAATAATATCGCCTTCATTTAAAGATTGTAATAATTGATCTTTTTTAGCATCGTTTTCTTCTTGTTCAACTGCTTTACGGCTTAAAATGACTCTATTATTTTCAGGATCCAATTCTTCAACTTTAATACGAATTGTTTGTCCATCAAACACAGAGAAATCCTCAATGAAGTCTGTTGAAATTAGTGAAGCCGGAACAAAACCTCTTTGTCCTACATCAACAACCAAACCACCTTTAACTACTTCTGTTACTTTCGCTTCGATGATTTCATTATTATCTAATTTTTCTTGTAAATAACTATAAGACTTCTCAGTTTCAAGTTGTCTTCTAGATAAGATGTAAGCTCCAGTTTCATTTTCTTCATCAAACTCAACTTTAGTGACATATGCTTCAACTTCGTCGCCCTCTTTTACAACTTCACTTGGGCTATCAATATGATGCGTAGATAGTTGACTAATAGGAATAATCCCATTAAATTTACCACCGTTGATATGAACAACAACTTGCTTGTCTTCAACTTGTTGTACCTCGCCAGTGACTTTGTCACCTTCTTTAATATCGTTAATCATTGATTCATTGAATTCTTCAGTCATCTTGTTTGCCTCCTTATACACTACATATTTATAACATCTTATAAACTGACAGAATTGTCAAGAAATTCTACCTTTATTACATTTAGTAAATTAGTTGTATCCATAAATATGTCACTTAATCTCATTCTGTAAATTAGTTGGACATATATTTATTACAACCATATATTCAAACAAGTAATAAAGTCCGCTATGTTTATACATATTTTTTGTATAAAAATTAGCATAGCTTACTATTTTGTTTTATAAGTCTGTCATTTCATTGTTCTCTACAAGATATATTATAGTAAAATTTTATACTTTTATAAAACAAAAAGCCACGCAAATAAGCAACTTTTACATTTGAATAGTAAGAAGACCGTATATAGTGCATCTTTCTCGAATTATTACATAGGACATTTTTTGTGACTAAATCAACTTCTTTTGCAATATTTAGATTTGTAACACTCATTTTCTTACCATTTGTAAAATGCTTTATGAATGTAATGAATTATTTTTGGAATTCTAATAATTCACCTTTATTATTTCTTTTTACTTTTTGAAAAACTTACACAATTCACTGACGCATGAACTTTTACCAAAAATAAAAAGGCAACTTTCATTCATCATTGAATAAAAATCACCTTTTAATTTGAGTAAATCATTATCAGCACATTCATTTTGTATATGCGTTAAGCGTTGCACATTACAAATAGATAGTTATGACTTATTAGATTATTTAATTTGACTCACCATCGCTAAAATTTCGTCAGTAACTTCTTCAATCGACTTGCCTGTCGTATCTAATGTCACTGCATCATCTGCTTTTCTTAATGGTGATATTTCACGGTTCATGTCATATTGATCACGAGCTTCAATATCACGTTTTAAATCTTCAAAATTTGATTCGATACCTCTTAATTGATTATCTTTATATCTTCTTTCTGCTCGCTCTTCAACTGATGCAATCATATATACTTTTAAATCTGCATCTGGTAGCACTACAGTTCCGATATCGCGACCATCCATTACGATACCTTTTTCTGCAGCTAACTCTTTTTGTTTTTTAACGGCGAATGAACGTACTGGCTCTTTAGATGCAACGTATGAAACATGTTGCGTCACATCATTATTTCTTAAAAAGTCTGTTACATCTTCGTTATCTAAAATGACACATTGACCTTTATCTGCTTTATAAGTTAAATCTAATGTTGTTTGGTCAACTAGTTTTGCAAAGTCCTCAGTTTTGTTTAATTTTAAATATTTGTATGTTAATGCACGATACATTGCTCCTGTATCGACATAAATCATTGATAGTTCGCTGGCTACACGTTTCGCAATTGTACTTTTTCCGGCAGCAGCTGGACCATCTAATGCAATATTAATGGCTTTCATGCGTCATTTCCCTTCCTTGTCGTTTTATGAATAATATTTTATCATAATTAGGTAAATTAAATATAGGAGGAAATATATGAAACATCTACTTGTTATTCATACTGGTGGCACCATTAGTATGTCACAAGACCAATCTAATAAAGTAGTAACAAATGATATCAACCCTATTTCAATGCATCAAGATGTCATAAATCAATATGCACAAATAGATGAATTAAATCCTTTTAATGTACCATCACCTCATATGACAATCCAACATGTTAAACAATTAAAGGATATTATTTTAGAAGCAGTAACAAATAAATATTATGATGGTTTCGTTATCACGCATGGTACCGATACGTTAGAAGAAACTGCCTTTTTACTTGATTTAATATTAGGTATCGAGCAACCTGTTGTTATTACTGGCGCAATGCGCTCGTCTAATGAAATTGGTTCTGACGGATTATATAATTATATTTCCGCTATTCGCGTTGCCTCTGATGAAAAGGCCCGTCATAAAGGCGTGATGGTTGTATTTAATGATGAAATTCATACGGCGCGTAATGTTACCAAAACACATACGTCTAATACAAACACATTTCAAAGTCCAAATCATGGTCCGCTAGGTGTATTGACAAAGGATCGTGTGCAATTCCATCATATGCCATATCGCCAACAAGCATTGGAAAATGTCAATGACAAACTAAATGTACCATTAGTAAAAGCATATATGGGTATGCCAGGTGACATTTTTAGTTTTTATAGTCGTGAAGGTATCGATGGTATGGTTATTGAAGCGTTAGGACAAGGCAACATACCTCCAAGCGCATTAGAAGGCATTCAACAATTAGTATCTTTAAATATACCTATTGTGCTAGTTTCACGTTCCTTTAATGGTATTGTGAGTCCAACTTACGCATACGATGGTGGTGGTTACCAACTCGCACAACAAGGTTTTATTTTTTCTAACGGTTTGAATGGTCCAAAAGCAAGATTAAAATTATTAGTTGCGTTAAGCAACAATTTAGATAAAGCTGAAATCAAATCATATTTTGAATTATAATGAATACGTAACATAAAAAGGTCTATGTACAATAATTAGTCATCAACCTCATTTGACATATCATGAATGTCAGTCGTTGTAAAACTAAGTTATTTAGTACATAGACCTTTATTTTTATGATTCTAACGGCGTTTGTTTCTTAGCTAGCATGTTTTGAGCAATAATGCCACCGTGGAATTTACCATTTTCAATAAAAATGGTATTCGCATCGTTCCCTGCAGCAATTACACCTGCAATATAGCAATTTTCGATATTTGTTTCGTATGTTTCTTTATTATACATAGGCGCTGTTCCAAATTCATTTGTATTAATTTGAATGCCTACAGATTTTAAAAATTCATAATCGGGATGATAACCAATCATCGCAAATACATAATCATTGTGTATTGTTTTACTTTCACCATTTACTTCATAAGTCACAGTATCTTCAGTTATTTGGGTAACATTAGCATTAAATTCCATGTCAATTTTTTCATGATTTACTAATGCTGTGAAATTTGGAAGTATCCACGGTTTAATTGAAGGCGAATAATCTCCACCACGATATAGAACCGTCACGTTAGCACCAGCTTTTTCCAACTCCAAAGCAGCATCGATAGCCGAATTCTTACCACCAATAATAACAACATCTTGATCAAAATACGGATGTGCCTCTTTAAAATAATGGAACACTTTAGGTAAATCCGCTCCTTCAACTTCTAATGTATTATGCTGACCATAATAGCCTGTCGCGATTGTTAAAAATCGACATTCATAAACATCTTTCGTCGTAGTAATAGTAAATTTATTATTCATTTTTTTAACAGTTAATACTTCTTCAAATGCATTTACTTTTAATTGATGATGTTTTACAACTTCTCGGTAATAAACTAGCGCTTGATTACGTCTTGGTTTACTTTCTTCAACGATAAACGGTACGTCCCCAATACTTAATTTATCACTTGATGAGAAAAATGTTTGGTGAGTAGGATAATTATAGATTGATTCAACGACATTCCCCTTTTCAATAATTAAGGTATCAATACCTTTTCTTTTTTGTTCAATAGCCGCACTTAATCCGCATGGCCCTCCACCAATTATGATACTTTCAACTTTTTGCATTGTTTCGGCCTCCTTTAATCCCAAACTATTATAACAGTTCAGTGATTGATGCGCTAAGTCTGTGCTTGAAGATTTATGATATATTTTTGACAATTTGTTTAATGTGCATAGAGAATTGTTAGCTACGGAGTTGAATAACACTACAATTTAATATGTTGATTTATTTTTTATTCTCCCTCGTTAAATTTGTTGATTGTGGTGTTTTATCTTTTTGATGACTATTTAAAAAGTTTAATTGATATGCCAATATTCGAGACAAGACCTTGTTAAATAACAAACTTTGAAAAATGAAAAAACCGCTACATACTTATAAGCGCAATTTAAGTTCTCCAAAATATTTAGAGATACTTATAATATGCACGTTTGTATATAGCAGTTCAGTTACAATTTATATAGTTATATTATGGAATAACGATTTGTTGACCGTTTCTAATATTGTTACCACTTAAACCATTGGCACGTCTAATTTTTTCAACATTTTCCGGTGAACCTGAACCGTAGTATTGAATTGCGATACGGTATAAGTTTTCTTGACCATTCACTGTATGTCTTTGGCCACCACCTTGACGTTGTTGTTGCTGTTGTTGATTTTGATTAGCTTGTTGTTGATTTTGATTATTTTGTGCTTGATTGTTCGCTTGATTAGCGTTGTTTTGATCATTATCAGATTCATCTTTAGTCGCTTTGTCTTGATCCTCTTTTGATTTATCACTGTCTGTAGATTTTGATTTATCTTTAGAAGCGTCTTTAGATGTGTCTTTGTCTTTACTTTCATCAGCATTATTTTTATTTGTATTCGCGATTTTATTTTCTTTTGTACCATTATTATGATTGTTTAATGCCATGCCTCCAAATATCGCTAATGCACCGATAATTAGTACAGCTGCAATTAATGGTAACAATACTTTGGCCATGCCACCTTTTTTACGTTCTTTATCTCTGTCATGATTGTCATGTTCATCATGGTTTTGGCTTGCATTATTAGAGGCATGTGGTTTTGAAGCGGCAGAAGCACTTTTACTTGCTGCGCCTCCAGCCAAACCTGCTGTTCCAGCACCGATCGCTGCACCTTTTTTGCCATTATGATGATCTTTAGACTTATCTTGAGACGCTTTATCCTCAGTCGAGTTATTCGACTTGTCAGAATTACTTTTGTTTTGAGCGTCATTTGAATGTTTCTTAGCTTTAGAAACACCCATTGCACCAGCTGCACCTGCAACACCCGCTGTTCCAGCACCAATTGCTGCGCCTTTTTTACCACTATGATGATCTTTAGATTCATCTTTGTCTTGCTTAACAGTTACATCATCATGTTTATCTTTTGATGTATTTGCTTGGTTAGCACCTGTTGCAAAATATGGTTTAGGTTGCTGAGATTGTTCAGCTTTACTCTTATCAGAAACTGTTGAATGCTCAGTGTTATTTTCTGCATCTTTAATAGTCTCGTGTTTATCATTGTCTTCGATTGGTTCTGGATGTGATTTATCCATTGCAAAAGCATTCTTATTATAATATTCCTCTTCATGTTGAGGTGTACTGTCTTGATGGCTAGGTTCTTGACTTTCAGTACTGTGTGATGATTCGACTTGACGATCATCTATTGTGCCAGCCTCATTTTGAACATTGTCTTCAGATGTTTGTGATTCATTGTGAACTTGTTTATTATGATTCGTTGCTAAATCACGGCGTCTTTTTCTTCTTTGGGCATTTCTTGGCGGAAACTGTTGCTCCGTATTCTCTATTGTATCCTGATGTTCTAATTCTGATTGGTCTTTTTCAACATCTTCCGTATGGTCTTGATGTGAATTTGTGTCTATCGATTGACGATTTTTTTCAAAGTCATCTTTAAAATTATTAGACATAGCCATCTTCCTTTCTATTCTATTACAATGATTTTACATAAAATATACCCACATGACATATGTTTATGTATATTTTTCAAAATTATTTCAATCATTTTTCAATTGTGTATACACTAATTATAGCTTGTCAATTTTCTTTTAGTAAAGTAATACTATCTGAGAAATAAATTTTGCAACTTTTCATCAAATCCAATACTTCTAATTACCTTCTTCTTATTTAAAATTACGATATCAGTTATATTAGAATCATTGTCACAACATCGATCTTGTGCCGGTGGATATTCACCGAAAAATTCTAATAAATACTTCCGTCTACATTGATCCAATTTGCAATAGCCAATCATGCGAAAGAATCCTAATTGCTTTCGTTTAAATGATTGCTTAAATATCTGTTTCAAGGCGCCGATACTATAGAATGAATGCAACGTTGTCAAAACGTCTTGTTTATCGGGTGCTAAAAATTCTCCTATTTCGAAATTTTGTACATCTTCTTCTGTTATCATATCTGCAAATAATAACGTTTCTAAAATATATTTATCGTCCGGTTGAAATAAACTAATTGCCTGACTTAGTTCACCATCGCGACCTGCACGGCCAATTTCTTGAATGTAGTTAGAAGGACTTGTTGAAAGATGAAAGTGAATGATTGTGCGAATATCTTTTTTATTAATACCCATACCAAAAGCACTCGTTGCGACTATAATCGGAATATCATTATTTAAAAATTGTTGTTGAACTGTGTGTCGCTCTTGATAATTCATATCACCATGATAAATGCCAGTAAGAAAACCTGAATCATAAATAAGTTGCGCTAAATTCAGACACATCTTTTTCGATGAGACATAGATAATCGTTGGTCCCGACTGTTGTAGAAACGGCAGCAACCACTCAATTTTATCTTCATCATCATGAAAATTAAGATGCTTAAAGCTTATGTTTGGGCGATTCATTGTAGTTTTAATAACGTTGAATTGAATCGCTAACATTTCCGTCAAATCATCTTGTAAATGCGGTGGTGCAGTTGCTGTCAACGCTAAGACAACCGCTTCTTTAAAATGCTTTGTTACTTTTCCTATTAGAGCATAATGTGGTCTGAAATCATATCCCCATTCAGATAGGCAATGTGCTTCATCTAGAACAATCATGCCAAAGTCTATCATAGATATTAATTTAAAATTTGACGGTTGCAGGAGAAATTCTGGACTTAGAAAGATGAAGCGGCTATGTAGTAAACATTTAATATTATGCTTTTTCTCAATTTCATCCATACCAGAGTGAATACATGTTACACGTTTTTCTCCATTTATTTTCAACTGCATAACTTGGTCATCCATTAAAGATATTAACGGTGAGATAATTAATGTCGGCTTACCTGATAAATACGTAGGTATTTGATAACACAAACTCTTTCCACTTCCAGTTGGAAGAATACCTAGAGTGTGTTGTTGAGACATTATACTTTCTATAATTTCCTGTTGTCCCGGTTTAAAATTCTCGAAGCCAAATTTGTTTCGTAAAATATCATGCAACATTCAGATCACCTCTTTCAAATCCAACGATTAATACTTTTAATTGAAAATATGATAACGTGTCAAATTGTTCTTTGTAAAATTTTAATCGTTCGCCACGATGTTGTTGATAAAAATTCAAAAACTGGAGTTGATCTTCTAGTTCAACATAATCATCGTAATTAGACATGTAACCTTTGATTAAGATTTCAAGTACATGATCTTCGATAGTATTGATTTTAACTTGTTGTTGAGCCGCTATATCTTCCATCGTGAATTGTTCAAGCAATTTTGTATAAGTAATATAAGTTTGATTTAATAATGTAGGTTTCATTATTATTTTTGATAAAATAGTATATTCTCCACTTTCTAATTCAAACATCATTGTCACTAAATTATTCATTTCGTATTCAAACAATTGCTGTTGAGATAGTTTTTCTATTAAACTAACTTGCTGTCTCGTATACATTGGTTCATCATAGCCTTGCAAATAATAATGTAAGTAACATGGCCCTTTTAAAGTTATTGCTTTAAACAAGTTATGTAGTTCATTTTCAAAGTCAATTTGTAATTGGTTTTCTTTAATGTAGTTATAGACAATCTTTACAGTTTCTTGTATCTTATTATTTTGAGAGATTGGTACAAAATGAAAAACATGTTGTTTGGTATTAGACATGGTTTGCACTAATAGTTGAATTGCTTGAAATGTTTGCCCCATGCTTTCAAATGTATATCTAGGATGCAACATGATTTCCATTTCAGCATTAAATTCATTGATTTTTTCTAAAAATAGCTCAAAAGACGGATATTTTAATAGTGGTAAACTGTGATATAATGACAACTGTTGTTGACTACAAGCGTCAAAAAAGGTTTGGTGAGATTTCTTACCAACTAAGATATTGTAAATACTTTTATTTGTTTTATAGTTAAATGTTTGTTGTAATGCTGTTTTTATAATGTGTTGCAAATTTAACCCTCACTCTGTAAAACGGATAATTTGAAAATAAAAATGATGCTGTCTAAAATTTTAGTCACATTACTATTTTAGCATTTTTATCAAAGGAGGCGAAGACATTGGCAAAATATACAATCGTTGATATGGATACTTGTATTGCATGTGGTGCATGCGGTGCAGCAGCGCCAGATATATATGATTACGACGACGAAGGTATTGCTTTCGTAATCCTTGACGATAACCAAGGTACTGCAGAAGTACCTGAGGAATTATATGAAGATATGGAAGATGCAATTGATGGATGCCCTACAGATTCTATTAAAATTGCAGACGAATCATTTGATGGGGACGCTTTAAAATTTGAATAATTGATTTTTTAGACAAATGTTCTATAGAAAAAGCAGGCAAGCTATCGTTTATTGATAGTCACCTGCTTTTTATTATTATGTGTATATTATTTTGCTTTAATTTGATTAAATTCTTTTCAAGTAATTCGCATGCCTTCTATATAGTAAAATAAATACAATATAAATGACGATACCTTTAATAATATTGAATGGTATAATTCCTGATACAATGATTACTTTAAGATTATTTGCGATATCAGCTAAGTTAAATATCATACCGTACAAAGGTAATAGAACGAAATAGTTCAAAATACTCAACACGATAGTCATAACGATTGTTGCAATGATTAATCCAATAATCAAAGATTTTGTTGAACGTTTATTTTTATAGATGGCGTAAGCAGTTAATAAGAAACTTGCGCCTGCTAAAAAGTTAGCAAACGGCCCAACTGGATCGCCCATACTAAATAAGTAGTTCAGCAAGTTTTTAACCAGTGCAACTACGATACCGGCAACTGGTCCAAACGTAAATGTAGCTAGTAGTGACGGTACATCACTAAAATCTAAAGTTAAGTATGGTGGCAAAAATGGTATAGGAAACTTGATAAAAGTTAACACAAACGCAATCGCGCTCAACATACTTATTGTGATAAGACGTTTATTTTGTTGCATATTCAATTTTCTCCTTCCATTCATCTCGTAAGAATAGGAGGATTATTGCACAACAAAAAACCTCCATCTTCTCCCATCCAGACTATACTGTCGGCTCTAGAATCTCACTAGATCAGCCACTAATATGATACATACTAGCAGGTCGCAGGCTTTATTTACTGCCGGTTGGGAATTACACCCGACCCCGAAGATGAATTTTACATTATTAAATTTAATTCTCATTAATTTTATACTATATATCACAAAACCTCAATAACTATGCTTTAATTAGATCATAGTTACATTATTGGAGAGTGATACATTGGTGATTTGAGTTCATTGGTTGGATAGGTTTGATTGGTTTGTGGTTTTAACTGTTGTTGAGATGGCTTTTTTGAACCTACCTTTTTATTGTTATTAGTTTAATCATTCGTGTTAGCTTTTTCATGATTAAATACACCTACTTCTATTACTTCCTTCTTACTATAGTTAGGTCTTTTTGTATTTATATATTTATTAGAAATTTGAAGAGAAACATTCAAATCATGAGGAATATTCTTTTTCTTTTTTAGTACTTCAGAAAAATCAATCATCTCGTCTATTGTATTATCTTTAGTAAAATTATCTTTAGTACTAAATAAAGTTGTAACAACATATGGACGTGATTTATCTTTAAGTTGTTTTTTTGAGTTTCTCATACCGTCCCTAAAAGACTTATCATCCTCTTTGATTAAGGGTTGAAAATACCTTTTATATTCATCTAAAGTATATGGAATTGCAGTCAAATAATAATACTCATTTCTAAAACCACTATTCTGCGTTTTCATAATTGCATTTTCAGTATAACCAGTATATTTATATTTACTTTTATATTCTTTTAAAACTTCTGTTAAATTATCCAACTCTTCCTTATGTGCTCGATATTCAAAACCACTCAACACTGTACCAACTAAAGTACTCATATCATCGCCTTTATCCTCACTTCTTAATGAGCTATCACTCTCAATTATTGATTTGTCAAATGGAATACTTGCATTAAATACGATGTCGTGGTCATCACAATGCACGAATACTTCTACACCGTCGCCACTACCTACAACATTCGTAGCTTTAACTTTTAGACCGAAGTTATCCATAAAAAATTGTTCGCCACGTTTAGCAATTTTATCTTTATGCTTCTTCGAAAATTCAATCGCATCTTTTTCTGCAGGTGGTTGGAAGCCTTGTCCTACATATTTTGAAGCTTCCATTTCTTCTGGTACTGATTTTGTTTCATTGTTGGATTCGTTATTGGTAGTTGAACATCCTGATAGTAGTATCGTTGCTATTAAGATTAGTTTTGTTCTTTTAAACATAGCTCATCACCCATTTATGTGTTTGTAAAACTTTTATGTTAAAAAAACTACTTATTCTCAAAGAAAACAAGTAGCATTTAATAAATTACTTAGTATACAGCTAGTTTTTCTAATTGTTCTTTAACTTGAATTAAGTTTGACCGTATTAGAGAGGCAGATTGATCCATCGTTTGAATTGCTTGTCCTTCATTTTCGTTCAAGCCATTACAAACAACTTCAAACTGTTGTGCCATTTGATCAAGACGTGCATGAGCTTGTGTGTTTAAAATAAACATATCATCATAATGTGATGGTTCAAATAACATCTGTACAATCAAAGGCTTCATGTTCTTAACAATATCATCTAAATGGTTATCTAAAATTGGTGACACTGCTTTTAAATCATTAAGAAATGGCTCCCATTTGCCTAAAGTATTATCTAATTCTTCTAATTTAGTTTTAATATAATTACAAGTTACATTAGGAATCAGGGACAAAAATTCTTTCTTTTTTACATTTAACATTTCAATTGCATGTCTTAAATTCTTACGTATTTTGGGAATTGTATTAATCAAATATTTTATTACATCAACAATTTTCGATGCATATTCATCATATATACTTTGAACATAGTCTGCTATTTTTTTAATACCATCATCGATATGGTCTTTTAATATTTTCATTTTTCTTCCTAAATAATTAGAAGGTATAACTAGACCCTGTACCATATTTTCGCCGCTACAATTAATTTGGAAATTCCCATCTAAAATTGTTGCATCTTGTTGTTTCATAATACTTCTAATTTCTGCAATTTGCCTACCATAAATATCATTTTGATTTTTTATTCGCTCTATATTCTGTTTCACTACTTTCAAATGTTTCATCATTTCTTCAGATACTCCATCTCTGAAGTCGTGATCTATATTTTTGAAAATTTCTAAAATTTCATTATCTATACTATCATACACTTTTTCTATAAAAGATTTTATACCTTTAAACAACTCATTAATTCTTTCTTTTAATGCATCCAATGCAAAATCAGGTAATAAGTGTTTAACAGCACTAATACTTTCTATTGTTTCATCTGCAACTTCTTCAAGTGAGTTTATTTTACTAATTAAAGTTCTTTCCATTTCTTCTAATTGAAATAAGTTAATCTTATCCTTAAATCCTTCTGATAATTGTTGCTTTCTATCTGCAAAATTTTTATTTTCATTTTCTGAGATGTTAAAACTTTCATTTAAAAAGATTACGCATTCTGCTAACATACCACTAGTTTCACCAGTAATCAGTTTACTCAACGCATCAAGATTTTCTAAATTAAGTTTAATTAAAGTTCCTCTTCCAGAACGTGCAATCGAATCCCCTGTCCAAACATTTATCGGAATTCGCCCATCCATATCTAATGTTATGTTAATAGTCTTTTTTACTTTTTTTCCATTTTTAATTTCTGTATCTTTTACCGACTTAATTTTGATTAGTGGTACAGTATCGTATGTGTTGTCTTTTCTATTTAACTTCCTTTTATAACCTACATGGCTGTCTATTAAAGCATCTAACCTGGGCACACCATCACTAATGTTAACGCGTTTTCCTGGCATATCTTTGATGAATGGATCTTGTAACCATGTTAATAAATCGTTGGTACTATTAAAACTAATCATATTATCAAAGCGTGGTCTAGCAAATTTCTGCCAAGCAGCATAAGGTACCATTGCTGGGTCAGTAGCAACAACTTTTTCATTTGGATGTTTCGCTCCTTGATATTTTGCTCCTGCACCGCCTTCCTAATTACCGCCATCCGCCACAATGGTTTTGTTTTTGTAATTATTTGGACTAACACCATATTTTTGTGTAAAGTTATACTTACTTAATTTATTAGCGTCATTTAGTTTGTCTCTATATAAATCTGCAAATTCGTCTGATTGCTTAAGATAATCCGTTGACTTATTACTATTATCCATTAATTTCGCATTTTGTAACCAATCATCTCCGATATCTAAAGATTTTAATGGATTATTAGGGTTTATTGCCTCATTAGATGTTCCTTGATAAATCATGGTTTGTTCACCAGTTGGTTTTCCTTTTTCATCCAACAATTCATAAATTTTTAAATCTGAGGCACCTTTTTTATTTTTATTTCCATTATCATTATATTCATCAACCTGCTTAAATCTTTTTCCGTTAACTGTAAAATCATTATCTTTATTGATGTCTTGATAAACCCAGTAACTACTCAATTCTGTTAAGTCTCTATCATTAATTTTATTCATCTTCAAATGCTCCAAACGACACTACTTTCTTATCATCAAAACGAGCTTTTTTTGTGCCAATAAGTTTATTTCCTAATTGAGTAGTTATAGTATTCTTGATTGGCATATCTTTTGTTCTTTCAATTTTCTCGGATAAATCTATTACATTATTTATCTTTTCTTTTCTATTTTTTTTATCATTCGTACTAAACAACGTTGCTACTGTATTACTATTAGCAGTATAATCTAACTCTTTTCTAGCTCGTTGCATACCCTCTTTAAATTCTTTATCATTTTTATGAATCAACGGTTCGTAATATTTACGATATTCTTTTAAGTTTCTTGATAAATATGTGATATAAAAGTATTCATTTTGATATCCAACGTTTTGTGTCTTGTTAATTGCCTCTTTTGTAAAGCCTGTATATTGATATTTCTTTTCATTTTCTTTGAAGAATTTATATAAGTTATCATACTTTTCTTTTTGCGCTCGATATTCAAAGCCA
>OBZA01000318.1_pt1 | contig 16999 bp, 15 predicted proteins | sample 1476871 | NCBI WGS metagenome assembly OBZA01 (sample SAMEA2580227, study PRJEB22360) | human gut metagenome | biome: human gut; feature: human-associated habitat; material: faeces | place: Denmark | collected 2008/2010
GAGGCCTTAGAAATATTTCTAAGGCCTCTGTTTATTTATTTTTGTCATTTTTTTAGCTGAGAAATATGTATAAATTAAACAAAAATGTTTATTTAATGATGTTTACATGAGAAAAAATCCGTGCTATACTACGAACTCGTTTGTTAATTTTAATGTTAAAAACAACGTTTTTGTTATTTTTGTGAACAAATTAACATTTTATCTTACAAAAAACAGCAAAAAATTCGTTTAGTTAACAAAAAGAAAATTAAAAAATAAATTTTTTTTTTGAAATTAAGAAAATATCTTTAAAAAAATCAGAAGAAAACTTCGTATACTTGAGCCATAGGTTGGTTGTGGAAAGTTTACTTCGAGGGAGGAGTGATGAAGTTAATGAAAAAGAAAATCGCTGTTTTATTGGCAACTTGTTTACTTGTACAACCATTTTTATCTGTTTCAGCGTGGGCGATTGAAGAGGAGCAACAAACGGAACGTACGCAGACACAGCCAAAAACAGCAGAAACCAGTACAAGTGAAGCAACAAAAGAAAGCAGCGCACATTCTACAGAACAGTCATCAATGACGGAATCTAGTGCTATCACAGAAAAAGTAACCACCTCTTCCACAGAAACAAAACCAAGCGAAGAGCAGAAGAAAATCACCTTGACCTTTGAAACAACGGATCAAGCTTTGTTTCTAAATGATGCCAAAAGTTATCAAGTGGTAAAAGAAAAAAATCAGCCACTTCGGACAGAAGAATTACCAAAATGGGCGAATAGTGAGGAAAATGCGACTTTCGTTGGCTGGTCTTATCAAGGCAAAACATATACAAATGAAGAACTTCTTCAATTAGAGTTTTCAGAAGATACACAACTTACGGCTGTCTTTAAACAGAAACTGACACGCATGGCCAGAGCTATCTCAGTTGATCAGTCCATTGCGGACACAATTGCTCCTGCAGATAAAACAAAAGTGATTGTTGTGCCAAGTCCAGCAGGAGATGGAGCAGCGTACAAAGAATATGCATCGACAGAGGCTGGCTTGAAAGAAGCCTTGTTTGATTTGTATCAACAGGGAAACAATGGCGATTTCACTCTTTATATAGGAAACAATATTACGACGAGTGCGGCGACCACCGCTAAAGTGATTCCTGACACCGTTACGGCAAGTAATATGACTTTTTACGCCTTGCAAGGCAAGGTAAATCATTTAGTGATTACTGGAAACAGTGCGGATCCGATTAGTATGGATACAACTTTACCTACAGGTTCCAAAACATTGGCACTAGGAGTTGTTCACTTCGGTACAGATATTACTTTAAGAAATATTTCTTATACAGGATCACAAATGTATTTAAACGGTCATAGTTTGTCATTGAATGGTGGTTCTATCGGGAATGGTTTCTCTGTGTTTGGCGGAACGGATTCAGGCGATGTTACAGGAAATCCTGTGATTACAGTAAATAGTACTGGTTCAGGTACGTGGTATTTTTATGGCGGAAATAATAATGGTGGAACTTTAAAAGGAAACCCAACGTTGCTCATTAATAACACGGTCTCCGGAATCAATACGCTATCAGGCGGTGCAAATCTAGGTACAGTCGATGGGAATGTAACCGTTTCTGTTAAACGAATCAATGGTGCTCTTTCTAATTATTATGGTGCAGGAATTGGTACAGCAGCAAACCCAATTTCTGTGACCGGGAGTGTTTCCAATGAGTTAGACATTGCAGTGGAAGCAAATAGTTCTTTTAGGATGTCCACTTACTATGGTGGCGCACTTTATGGAAACATTAATGGTACCATTAAAAATTCATTATCTGGATATGGCGGTTGGAGTTCAAGAGGACCTTATGTTGGTGGTTCAGGTCGCGGGAATATTGGAACAAATCGTGGAACGAATGCAATTTCCACAACCCTCGATGCAAGCAATTATACAACCTATGGACCAAGTATTATTGGAGCCAATCGTTATAACGGAACAGTAACAGGAAATATTGAAAATACGGTTATTGGTGGAACAACAGCTGCTCAAGGCGGTATAGGTAATTTTGATGGTGGTAGTGGAACGGAAGCTGATCGATTATCAAAAGCAGCACTAGGGGCTTCCAATGAAGGTACCTATGATGCTTATACATCAGAACAACGGGCAAAATTAGCTTTTGATAGTGCAACTTATAAAATTTTAGGAAATATTCACTCACATCTTGTTAAAGGTTCATTTGGTAATGCGGATCTGTGGCGAACAACCGCAGCTGGTGTAGGTGGTTATGTAGAAGGTAAGGCAACTATAGAAGTTGGAACACAAACAGGCGATGGCACAGCTGGCGGCGATGGCTTGGTGTATAAAGGAAGTCGTCCAACTGACACGAATTATTCTTCTAGTAGAAATAATTTAGCGAATGCGAAAGATTTTGATATTGCTGGCGGTGGTCTTGTCATTGGCCGAGATGCTTGGACTATCTACATTCGCGGCGAGTCAAATACAGTAATTAATAATGCTGTAGCTCGACGAACATACGGTGGTTTATTTTCTGGCGTTGTTGAAGGGAACACCTCTAATACATTGAATGGAGGTATTGTCGATACCTTAGAAGGAAGTGGCTATGAAGGCGGTCGAGTTTATGGAAATGCCCAAGCAACTGTGAGGAACGGTCAAGTTGACTGGTTCTTATCTGGTGGTGGCTGGAATGATAAAAAAATTGTCGGAAATGTTGGAGTAACCGTTTATGATGGCGTCATTAATGCCTCGATGGGAGCATCTTATGGTGCTTCAAGTGATCATACTGTTACTGGAAATTCTAATAACATTGTTTACGGTGGTGACTTTTCTGGTACTCCTCGTGAAGGAACGAATGGTTTTTCTGGCGGAATAACGAATGTGGGTTCTTTATTAGGAAACGCAAATTTGACCATTGATTTAAGAAACTACAATCGCGAGTTTAAATTGCCTTCGGGAACGTCTATTTCAGGAGGTGTTCCTTATAACGGAACAACTAATTTAGGAACAGATGATTCTAATACAATCACGCTAAATGTCTATACAAAACCAGGTTCAGATGTTTTGAATGGTGCAGCTATATACGGAGATGGCGCGCGGACGTCCTCATATACAAAAAGTGGCAAAATTATTATGAATATTCAAGCAACAGGTTCAAGTATCGGTAACTTATATGCAACAAATTATGGTAATGCCCCTACGACAGGGCTGTTACGTGATGTCGAGATAAATTTACAAGGTGCCAAAACAATCAATGGCTTATCTGGTGGAAATTCAACAGATAGTTTCACCAATACGATTGTTTCTAAAAATGCTCAGAAAGTTGTCATTAACATTGGCGAGAACGTTGATGGACTTGATAACTATCAAACAGAACCACTAAATGCGACAGGCTTAGGCGTTGTCAACTTTACGGAATTGAATGTCACCAATGGCATTAAATTAATGGCTAATGGTGGGAACATCAAAAATGGCGTTTCTGCTACTGCCGCGAATCATAGTACGACTTACAATGAATTCGGATCAATTCATCTATCTAAAAACGCTGGAATTGGGATTACCAACACGGCCAATTTAATTTCAGCTAGCAAACTAACGGTTCAGGATCATGCAACATTAGAAACAATTCCTGGTACAGGTAAGGTAAACATTGCGGATTTTGAAGCTGTCGATCCAACAAAAGATGAACTTTTATGGATTAAACCAACGACAGATACAACTGCTTTGGTGGATAGCACAGGGACTTGGTTTGGAAATGTCAAAGCCTATCAGGTCTTGACGATTAATCCAACGGTCAATAATGCTACAAAACTTACGCCAACAACGTTTCATGGGATTGAAAAAGCGACTGGAAAAACATTTATTGGCGATAACGATGTGACCAAGGGTGCCAATGGCTATGGGATAGCAATTCCTGGCTCTATCATCGATTATGAAGTGGAAACGCCTGGAATTGTGGCAGGTGCAGGTACTATTTCTCATGATGTAAAAGAGGTCAAAGCCGGCAATGCGCCATTAACCTTACAAGCGTGGGGCACCGAAGTAGCTGGACAAAAAGTTCAAAAAGGACGTTTGATGATTCCGACCTCAAGTGCTTTAACACCAACCCTAAGCTTCCTTCCTGACGAAGTAACAGGTTCTTGGTTGCACCAAGGAACGGTTAAGTCTAGTGAAGTTGGGAGCACGATAGAGCAAATTCCAGAGCAAAAAGATACCGCCCCGCTTTCATGGAAAGCGACGAATACGAACTACAGTTATCAGGTAAAAGTTCAATTTTCAAATAAAGTGGAACTTTCAGGGCAATCGGTGATTGTCACAGAAGATGAGGCAGCGCAACTAACGACTGTCGATAAAGTAATAGAAATACTCGGCGCAAAAGGACGGCCGTTTTTCAAGACCTCATTAAAAGAGACGGATTTACCACAAATTCAAGCGCCGTTAGCAGAAAAAACTGTATCGCGGACACATGATATTCAATTAGAAGCAGGGACGTCAGGGGATAATTTGCAAAACAAAACGGTTCATTTAGTTGTTGTGAAAAATGAAAGTGTCCTTGCCAAGGATCGTTCGTTTGCCTTGTATGCGACAAGTGCGCATTTGAAATTAAAAGAAGCAAATGGCTTAACGAGTTCAGACGAGTTGGCACAATGGACACAAGCAACGGTGATTTTCGCAGATGGTCGGGCCAATCAAACACCAAGTCTTGATGCCGCAACCTTCCAAGCCATTCAACAAGCGAAACCAGAAGAATTAGCCAAAACGGTGCCAGCCAATTATCAATTTACAGAAGCTGGTGAAACGTTAAATAAAAAAGTCAATGTGTCTATTTCAGGTGAATTAACGTTAGAAAAAGTACCTAAAACAATTGATTTTGGCAAACAAAAAATTTCTGCCAAGCCAGAAGTTTACTGGCCAACTCTTTCAGATGATTTAGTCGTTCAAGACACACGTGGGACAGAAAGTACGCCTTGGAAACTGAATGTTCAGGTAACGAATCCCTTAACGAACGGCACAGATCAATTGGAAGATTTGTCATTGGTTACAGACAAAGGAGAATTTTTACTCAATAAAGGAGATACGGTTGTTACAGAAAATGAAGGCTCCGGTTCAGGTAGTTATACAATTAACCAAGGTTGGGGTGCGGCAAACCAACGGGGACTTAAACTATCTGTGCCAGTCGAGAAACAAAAAGTTGGCGAATTCAAAGGGACATTGTCATGGTCATTAGTCATGGCACCATAACAAGGAGGAGAGAAGTGAGATGAAAAAATACCTTTTGCTTAGTTGTTTTTTAGGTCTTTTCAGCTTCTGTCATTCAGACACTGCGTTTGGGGAAGCAGCTTATGAAAATAGTGGTGTTGTCTCCTTTTATGGAACGTATGAATATCCCACAGAAGAGTCGACAACAGCGACTAGTAATTCTTCCACAACGACCGAACCCAACAAGCCAGCTGACGGAGGCGCTTCATCCGTCCTTTCTTCTGGCGTATATGGGTCGCGACAAGGAAGATTACCGGCGACAGGTACCACCAATCAAGGACCATTTATTTATTTGGGAATCAGCCTTATCACTATAGGCATATTATTTATTAAAAGGAGAAGAGAAGATGAAAAAAACAGTATTAGCAGTAGTAGGGATTGTAGGATTTAGCGGTGTCCTAGCGACACAACAAGCATTTGCGGAAGATATTAACGTGAACTATACAAGTAATGGTGCCATTACATTTGAACCAGATACAGATCCAACGAAGCCAGTTAATCCAACCAATCCAGATGAAAAAGTTGAACCAGAAGATCCAACTGACCCAACTGGACCAAAACCAGGGACTGCAGGCCCCTTATCAATTGACTATGCTTCAAGCTTTCAATTTGGCGCCCAAAAAATCACTTCCGATACGAAAGATTATTACGCACAAATTCAAACATTTAAAGATGGAACAACAGGTCCCAACTATGTTCAGGTAACGGATAAACGTGGGACACAAGAAGGCTGGACGTTAAGCGCTGTACAAAATGGGCAATTCAAAACAGCCCAAAATGAAGAATTAGTTGGGGCCGCTTTATCGATTGCCAATGCAGGTGTGACATCGATTGTTGATGCCGCATACGCGCCAACACCAACAGCAGCACATACCTTTGTTCCTGGAACAGAAGTAGAATTAGTCAAAGCAGAAGATGGCAAAGGAATGGGGACTTGGGTCTATCGTTTTGGGAAAGATGCGACAGAAGGTGCTACTGCCGTGAAATTAAATGTCCCAGGTAAAGCGATTAAATTAGCAAAAGAATATCGTACGACCTTAACATGGACATTGAAATCTGTACCAACGAATGTTGGAGGCTAAGTAAATGAAAAAAACAGTCGTCTACTCCTTGTTATTCGGAACAATGTTGCTTGGCGCCACTGTTCCTGCTGAAGCGGCGACGGTCGTTTTTGATAGCGAACAGTCGATTGTTTTTACCCCAAGCACAGATGGGACGGATCCAGTAAATCCAGAAAATCCCGATCCAGAAAAACCAGTTCGACCAGTCGATCCAACGAATCCTGATGGACCTAATCCAGGCACACCTGGGCCACTTTCCATCGATTATGCCTCAAGTTTGGATTTTGGGAGTAATGAGATATCGAATAAGGATCAAACGTATTTTGCCAGAGCGCAAACCTATAAAAATCCAGATGGTTCAGCAAGTGAATTGGCAACTGCTAATTATGTACAAGTAAGTGATTTACGGGGAACCAATGCTGGCTGGGTTTTAAAAGTGAAACAAAATGGTCAATTTCGTAATGCAGAAACATTACACAAAGAATTAACAGGCGCCACCGTTGCCTTTACTGAGCCCAGTGTGCGCTCAAATGCGACGGACGTATTGCCGCCAACTGCTACCGCAAACATTCAATTAGATGCTGCGGGCGCAGAAACTGTTGTCATGCAAGCCCCAGAAAAGACCGGCGCCGGAACGTGGATCACGCTGTGGGGGCAAGCAGAAAAAGTGACCGAAAAAAATCAACAAGGACAGCAAGTAAATGCCACAATCACACGGGCAATCTCACTAACTGTTCCCGGGAAAACCCCTAAGGATGCAGTACAATATAAAACAACATTGACTTGGCTACTTTCAGATGTACCAGTAAATAATGGAGGGAAATAAATGAAAAAGACAAAAGTAATGACATTGATGGCAACCACAACTTTAGGCGCACTGGCACTTGTACCAATGAGTGCATTAGCAGTCGACGGTGGTGAATACCAAACAAACGGAGCGATTCAATTTGCACCAAATACGAACCCGACGAATCCAGTTGATCCGACGAATCCAGACCCAGATAAACCAATTACGCCAGTTGATCCAACTGATCCGACAGGGCCTAAGCCAGGGACAGCAGGTCCGTTATCCATTGACTATGCATCTAGTTTATCTTTTGGGGAACAAACGATTACCTCAAAAAATATGACCTACTATGCAGAAACACAAAAATACAAAGATAATGCTGGTGTCGATCAAGAAGGCCCGAACTTTGTTCAAGTTTCAGATAATCGTGGGACTGAAACAGGCTGGACATTAAAAGTAAAACAAAATGGTCAATTCAAAACTGAAGCCAACCAAGAACTAACAGCGGCCAAAGTAACTTTAAGCAACGGACGCGTGGTTTCAGCTTCACAATCTGCAAAACCAACGACAGCGCCAGCTACGATTGAATTAAACCCAACTGGGGCTGAATCAGTGGTCATGGCTGCTGGCGATAAAGAAGGTGCGGGTACGTACTTAATGAGCTGGGGCGATAGTGTAGATACCGCTAAAACAAGTATTTCCTTAGAAGTACCTGGTTCAACTACAAAATATGCGAAAAAATACACGACAACTTTTACTTGGACTTTGACAGATACACCTGCTAACACAGGAAACTAAGAACGACAGCATACACGCAAGATCGGGATATAAGTCAAAAATTTTTGGCTTATCTTTCGGTCTTTTGGTGCTTATAATACAACAAAGAATGAAAGACATAGGAGAATGAATATGAACAGATGGAAAGTATATGCAACGGTAATCGCTTGTATGTTATTTGGCTGGATTGGCGTGGAGGCGCACGCTTCTGAATTTAATTTTGCGGTTACACCAACAATTCCCGAAAATCAAGTGGACAAATCAAAAACCTACTTTGACTTAAAAATGGCGCCTGGTGCCAAACAAACCGTAGAAATTCAGTTACGCAATGATACAGATGAAGACATTACCATTGAAAATACAGTGAACTCAGCGACAACGAATTTAAATGGCGTAGTAGAATATGGCCAAAACGGGATCAAACCTGACAAAACTTTACGCTTTAACTTAAAAGATTATGTGGAAACACCGAAAGAAATCATCTTGCCGAAGCATTCCCAAAAGACCTTACCTTTAACCATCACGATGCCTAAAGATTCTTTTGATGGCGTGATGGCTGGCGGCATAACACTCAAAGAGAAAAAGAAAGAAACCACGACTTCTGCGGATCAATCAAAAGGGTTAGCTATTAATAATGAATACTCCTATGTTGTGGCTATTATTCTTCAGCAAAATGAGACAAAGGTTCAACCAGATTTAAAATTACTAGGGGTTAAACCAGGCCAAGTCAACGCGCGAAACGTCATCAATGTTTCTTTACAAAACCCACAAGCGGCCTACTTAAACCAATTACATTTAATCAACACTGTTTCAAAAGGAGGCGAAACGCTTTACCAATCCGATACTGAGGATATGCAAGTGGCGCCAAACTCTAACTTTAGTTACCCAATTTCTTTAAAAGGGGAACGATTAACGCCAGGGAAATATGTCTTGAAATCAACGGCCTATGGTGTAAAAGATGAAAAGGGCACCTATCAAGTCAAAGGCGCCAATGGTGAAGAACGGTACCTGTACAAATGGGAATTTACAAAAGAATTTACTATTTCTGGGGACGTCGCTAAAGAATTAAATGAAAAAGACGTAACCATTAAAGGAACCAATTGGTGGTTGTATCTACTGATTGCATTAATCATTCTAGCGCTGCTCTTATTGATTTTCTTCTTGTATCGTAAAAAGAAAAAAGAGGAAGAACAACAATCTGAGTAATAAAAAGGGCTATCTATTGACAAAAAGGGTTTTCCTTGTAAAAGTAAAGGTACTTTTACAAGGAATTGCTTCCCATAAAGTAGAGGTAGAGAGAGTGAGAAGCCATGAGAAAAAAGTATCTTTTTTTATTTAGTTCTTTGCTAATTTTTACGGCTGTCGAAATAGAACCAATTCAAACATTGGCGACACCTATTTATAATCCCTTAGAACCAACGGAAGAAATTCAACCAAAACCAGAATCAATCACCCCTCAGGAAAAGTCAGAACCGGAACAACCTGCGCCAACCCCTCCGGAAGATCAAAAAACTACGGTTCCTTCTGAAGAAAAAAAGCCTTCACCCAAGAAAAAAGACAAACCTGTGGAGAAACCGGCAATGTCAAAAGAAAAAAAGAAACAAACAAAAGAAACAACGGCTCATCCCTTACAAGTGAATAAAGACTTTGTCTTTCCTAACGGACTTGGTGCAGGCGGCGATGAAGAATCTGAAAGCTATTTAGCAGCGGTTGGGTACTTTCTTTCAGGAAATGGATTGTATGGGAAAAAAATGGATGTGAGAGAAGTCTATGATATTGATGATGTTTTTAAATAAAGTGGATAAAAGAAAAATCGCCTTATTTCAGTTACTGGAAAATGCACCGATGTTAACAGAGTCAAAAGAAACCGTAATGCAGGAGTTAGAATTATCTGAATTTATCGTGAACAAAATGGTCGCTGAATTAAATGCCGATTTTATTGAATTTGGTTTATCAGAGGATTTTCAAATTGTGAGCGATGGTATTTTCTTAACTCTTAATGAATCAGGAACGGAAACTTCCGCTACTTTGATTGATTGCTATATTAAAGAGTCGTTACGTTTTGCTATGTTTCAAGATTTCTTTTTTCAGCGTTTTGATTCTGTGAATGAGTTTGCTTTAGAACACTTTGTTAGTCACACATTGGCTTATAAGGAGTTCAAGGAATTAAAGAAAATGCTGGAAAATTATCAAATTACAATTAATAAAGAATTTCACTTGGTGGGAAATGAAACCAATTTACGCGAAGTAACAACACTGGTTTTTTTACAATTATACCAACGTGATTTTTCATTGTACGGTAAAAAAGTTTTAGAGCAGATTCGGAACTTTGAGCTATTTTTTTCTGAGAAGGTTCATCTTAATCAGCGTGCGGGCTATGCACAAGCTAAATGTTTTCATTTTTTGGCGGTTTCTTTAGTACGAACGCAGCAACAGTTTTATGTAGAGAAAAAAGTAGATTCGCAAGTGTTAAAACAATTAGCCGGTGACAATCAGCAGAATGTTTTCAATTGGTTAGAGAGTCTTCAAATCCCAGAACCACAACGAACAAACGAAGGCAATTATTTACTCTTATTTTTAATTGCTGAAGAGTGGCTTCAAGTAGCTTCAGCAGCACTTTGCCAAAGATTTGCAGAAATTCAACAATTGAATCGTGACTTGTTAAGTTATTTAAAAATACAATTTCAGCTTTCCGAGGAAGTCCTGCGAGGTTTTGAACAAAAAGTAACAATCGTTCATTTTAAATTGTTCCATTTTCCAGTAGAAGCAAACTATAGTTATCGCAAAATGGATATAACCTACTTTGCAGAAACGTATACAGAGTATTTTTCTGCTAGTCGACAATTTATTCAAGAACAAAAAACGAATCCCGCTGTTTGGGATGCCAGACAGTTTTTATTTTATCGGTATCTGTTGTTAATGGTGGATGCGTTACCATTGAAAAAAGTTTTGGCTCCGATTACATTGTGTGTCGACTTTTCCTTTGGTGAAGCCTATAATCGTATGATACAAAAAAATATTGAAAAAATTACGGAATGGAATATCATTTTCAAAGCACATGTAGATGAAAGTGTACAATTAATTTTATCGGATATTCATTTTGTCGATTGGCCTGAGATTACTCAAATTATTTGGCTAGCGCCACCACGTCCTGTTGATTGGTCGCATTTTATTAAAACGCTGAGTGCACTAAGACCGCACTCGGGAGAAGAAAACAAGGTCGGGACAGCACCGCTTAGCTCCGAGAAATAAGAAGAAATTTCCGAAAATTGTTCTTTAATTTTTGGATAATTTCGGCTTATTTCCGAAGGAGCTGGTTCTGTTCCCGCCGTTTATCAGATTTTGAGCGTGGAGCAAAAATCCAAAGTGATTTTTGTACCACGCTTTTTCTTTTAGAATATAAAAATTAAAAATAATAAAAAAGTTGAAACTTTTTATGCTTGTGATTCGTCTATATAAGTGTACAGGAAAGGAGGTTCCAGAAATCGATGGTTTTCGATGGTTGGAAAAGAAAAAAACAAATTCGCGCGTTAGAAACGCTTGTTGATACCAAATATGAAAAAATGTATCGCATTGCCTTTAACTATACACATTCGAAAGAAGATGCCTTGGATGTGATTCAAGAAAGCTTTGAAAAGGCACTGAAGGCCATCCAAAAAGGACCCGATATTAAGGATTTTGACGCGTGGTTCTTTCGAATTCTGCTTTCTGTAGCGACAGATTATTGGCGTAAAAAGAAACGAGAAGCTGTTCATATTGAAAAAGATGAACATGTGTTAGCCCTTTTAAATAATCCCCAACGCAGTTTTTTAGAAATTGAAGAAATTATTAATCAATTAGATAGTCCCAATCGTGAAATTATTCTATTAAAATTTTTTGAAGGATTTACGCTAAAAGAAATCGCCTTGATCCTGGATATTAACGAAAATACGATTAAAACGAAGATGTACCGCAGTTTGAATGAACTCCGAAGTCTATTGAATTAGTAAAAGAAAGGAAGCGAAAAAATAATGGAAGATTTTGTAAAAAGCGTTGTTAAAAACTTTTCAAAAGAATACCGCCAACAACCGTTGCCAACGGATCTACAAGTGGAAGTCAAAGCGCGTTTTCATAAAGAGAAAAAGCGGTACACCTGGCTTCGTTTTAGAAACCGCTCACTGCAAAGTAGTGTAGTGGTGGCTTGTGGCTTTGTCTTATCAGTCAATTTGTTTCCAGGTTTTAGTGAAGCAGCCCGCAACATTCCTGTGTTAGATAAAATTGTTCAATTAGTCACCATAAAAACGTTGACAGCGAAAAAACAGGAAAGTGAAGTAAACATCGATGTCCCTAAAATCCAAACATCCCAAGAATCTTCAGTAGCCGACACGCTCAACAAAAAATACTTGAAAGAAGCCCAAACAGAATTTCAACAAGTCAAAGGGCAATTGTTTGATGGTTCTCGTGTTTCAGTCACTGGAGATTATGAAAAAGTCGTGGACGACCGTCGCTTCCTAGTGGTCAAACGAACCTTCACAGAAATTAAAGGCAGTTCTGCGACGACAACAAAATATGACACCATCGATAAACGAGCCAATGTTGTCGTTTCACTCCCCTTAATTTTTAAAAATGATTTTTACATTGATGTCATTAGTAGTGAAATTAAACAACAAATAGCAGACCAAATGAAGAACGATAGCAATAAAATATACTGGTCCGAAAAAGAGGATGCCCCCAGTGATGTTCAACCCTTCAAAAAAATTAAAAAGGACCAACCTTTCTATATCAATGAAAAACACCAATTAGTGATTGTGTTTCCTCAAGGAGAGATTGCGCCTTACTATATGGGCACCCCTGAATTTGTGATCCCTAATCAAGTCATTGAGAATGAATTGGCAGCGCCTAATTATTTAAAATAAACTCAGTAAAAAACACGCGACATTTCTTAAAACTGTCGCGTGTTTTTTACTGACCTAACCAAGTCAGTTGCGGTTTTACTGAGAGAAGCGTACACTAGAATTAAGCATAACAAGAAAGGGCGAATGGCAATGGAAAAATCAGAAAAAATTAGTATTTTACAAGATGTGGTTAAAATTAAATCTGTAAATGGAAACGAAGAAGAAGTGGCAATCTATTTACAAAATCTTTTGAAAAAATATGAGATCCCTTCTGAACTTGTTTCTTATGCACCAAATCGTAGTAGTTTGGTTGCTTATTTAGGTGAAAACCGAGAAAAAGTCTTAGGGTTTAGTGGCCACATGGACGTGGTTTCTGAAGGGGACGAAAGTCAATGGACTTTCCCGCCATTTGCGGCCCATATTGAAGGAAATAAATTGTATGGCCGTGGCGCAACGGACATGAAAAGCGGCTTAGTCGCAATGGTTCTAGCAATGATTGAATTAAAAGAAAAGGAAGTTCCATTAAATGGAGCGGTTAAATTTTTAGGTACAGTTGGTGAAGAAGTCGGTGAGCTAGGTGCTGGCCAATTAACTGAAAAAGGCTATGCGGATGATTTAAGTGCCTTAGTCATTGGAGAACCAACCAATTATAACTTGATGTATGCGCACATGGGTTCAATTAACTATTCTGTTGTGTCACACGGAAAAGAAGCCCACAGTTCGATGCCGGAAGAAGGCATTAATGCAATTAATAATTTGAACGAATTTATTACAGAAGCAAACCAACAAATGGCGGAAGTCACAGCAAACTATGAAAATCCTGAATTAGGTCGAACGATTCACAATGTAACCGTCATTAAAGGTGGCACACAAGTGAACAGTATTCCAGGTCAAGCAGCCTTGCAAGGGAATATCCGTTCAATTCCAGAATTCAGCAACGACCAAGTCATTGCATTATTACAAAAAATTGTCGATGAATTGAACAAAAAAGAAAAACATCAGTTAGAATTAACGATTGATTACAATAAAATTCCTGTAAAAGCTGAGAAAGATTCTGCGTTAATTCAAGCCATTCAAGCCCAATTTGATCAACCATTACCATTAGTGACAAGCGCTGGGACCACAGACTTAGCTGAATTTACTAAATCAGACAATACATTTGATTGCGTTGTCTTTGGACCAGGTGTGGCCACTACTGCACACCAAGTCGACGAATATGTCGAAATTGATAATTATTTAGATATGATTGATAAGTATCAAGCGATAGCAAAAAGTTATTTAAATTAAAAAAATGTCGCGCCTGAATCATAAAAATCAGGTGCGACATTTTTTATAAGGTTTATTCCACCACAGTCCATTCATTTAAGGTTTTGCCGTTCTCATCAACTAGCTCTAACCAGCTGTTTGTTCCAGCAAAATAGAGAAACAAGCCGACTTCATTAACGCTTTTTAAGACGATATCTTCCGTTGTGACAAAGTCTTTAAATTGGCCCTTGCGTTCATCACGAAGTTTTTCACCAAATCTAGCGGAGAAACCGACAGACCCGTCTTTATTTAAAGGGGCTTCTGGCATCATTGTCGCGCCAGCTTTAATAAGCATTTCATTGCGCTTTTGCCAAAAAACAGTTGCTTTGCTTTGTCGAGTATCAATATAAAAAGGAATTTGGCTGACTTCTTTTGTCCATTTGTGGCGTGCTTTGGCTGGTCTGGCTTTCTTCGGCGCCGGTTTTTTAAACAGAGAGTAGCCAAAACGTTCCAAGATAAAGGTGACTGTTTCTTTATAGTTAGTCACTGTCGCTACCGCACTTTTCGGAATTTTGACTGTCGCTGGGGTTGCTTCCAATGTTAAACCACTTTCTTTCGCATCATCTAGGAAAGCTTGCGCTAAATAGGCAAGTTCTGTGTCCCAAGTCGGTTTCAATAAAATCGAGTGATCAAAAGAAACTTCTTTATATGTAGCTTTTTCTTCAGCAAGTCCTAAAGCAACTAGTTGGTTATCTCTTAGCAAGAAAAGAATCGCTGCCTCTTTTTTCGGTAATTTAGTTGTTTGTTCAATGATTAAGTGGGCCTGATCGGCTAAGTCAATGAGTGTCTTTGTTTTTTTTAGATCAACGGTTAAATGTAAGTCCATGAAGTCTGCTCCTTTATCGTTAGTTTCTTCATTGTATCATGAAACAGCGTCTTCGTCTTTTAACGAGTTAGCGACCTTACAATATTGTTTGAAACAAAAAGAAGCTTTCGTGGTATACTTACTCACATACATAATTTTTAATGAGGAAAGTAGAGGAACAAGAATGAAAACACTTGGCAATATTTTATGGTTCATCTTTGGCGGCTTTTTTGGTGGCTTATCTTGGCTATTCGCAGGCGTGATTTGGTGTATTACAATTATCGGTATTCCGATTGGTTTACAATGTTTTAAATTAGCGGGGTTGAGCTTTTGGCCGTTTAAAAAGCGAGTCGTGTATAGTGATAGCGGCGTATCTTTGGTGGTAAATATTATTTGGCTGATTATCAGTGGACTACCATTAGCAATTGGGCATTGTATTAGTGGCTTGTTGCTTTGTCTGACAATCATCGGTATTCCGTTTGGGCAACAGTCCTTTAAATTGGCGAAATTAGCGTTAATGCCGTTTGGGGCACGTGTTGTTTCAACAACTGATTTTTATTTTGAATAGTCAGAGGTTTCTCATTGACAAATAAAACGAAACAGCGTATTCTGTAAATGTAACAAATAACGTTACATTTAGTTTGGAGTGATTAGACATGGCCATGTCAACGAAATTAAGTGTTGCGATTCATATTTTAAGTTTGATTGAAACAGGTCCTCAAGAACAAGTGACTTCTGAATACATTGCTTCGAGCGTGAATACGAATCCAGTCGTTGTTCGACGACTAATGAGCCAGTTAAAAAAAGCCGGCTTGATTCATTCCATGCGTGGAGCCAATAAAAATACCTTATTAAAGAAACCAGAAGAGATCTCACTGTATGAAATTTATACAGCGGTTGAATTGGAACGAGAGATTTTCAATATTCATCAAAATCCTAATCCAAACTGTTCCGTTGGGGCAAATATCCAATCGGTACTAGAAACTGAATTTACTAAAGTGCAACAAAAAATGGAAGAAGAAATGAAAAGCATCACCTTAGCAGATGTGATTCATGAAATAGAAGTTAAGAGAGATAAGTAATCTCTCTACTTTTAAAGTATTAAATGTAACCATTTTAGTTCTATTTAAAAATGAAAGGATGATTTACATGAAAGTAGCAGTATTAGGAGCAACAGGAAAAGAAGGACAATTACTTTTAGCAGAAGCTAAACGTCGCGGGATGGACGTGACAGCCATCGTTCGTAATGCCTCAAAAATAACAGATGGCACACCGACCATTGAAAAAGATGTTTATCAATTAACAACAGAAGATATTCAAGCGTTTGATGTATTAATTAGTGCCTTAGGATTCCCTGATGTGCAAGATTTCCCCAAATCTACCCAGCATTTGATTGAGATTTTAACCAATCAAAAAACGCGCTTGTTTGTCGTTGGGGGCGCTGGAACCTTGTATGTGGACCCAGAACACACAACTCAATTAAAAGATACACCATCATTCCCAGCAGAAATTCAGCCATTAGCTTCGGCGATGGGCGAAGCTTTAAACTTATTGAAAGAAGCTCAAAACATCCACTGGACCTATATTAGTCCTGCAGCCATGTTTGATGCTGATGGTCCTGCGACAGGCCATTATGAAGTCGCTGGCGAAGAATTAACAACCAATAGTCAAGGTGACAGCTACATTAGTTACGCAGACTACGCCGTTGCCATGTTAGATGAAGTGGAAAGTAATGCACACCCAAATCAACGAATTAGTGTGTATCAATAAAAGAAAAAAATCATAAATAAAGAAAGAAGTGAGAGATAAAATGTTTTATCTCTCACTTCTTTCTTTATTTACACAAAAATTAATAACATTTAGAACAAGGTGTTAAGCCTCTTGCTTGGGCATCTGCCAACGTAGTTGCCGTATAGGTTCCATTTCCACATTTACGTGCATGGTATTTACTGCCAGTTGGTGTCACAAGAACAGTTGCGCTTGTTTCTGGACCAGCATTTGCAGCAGCAGTCTCGACTTCCGCCGGCGCCTGTGCGGCTTGTTGCGCCTCTGCTTCAGCTTGCGCTTTTGCTGCCGCTTCGGCTTGTTCTTTTTGCGCTTTTTCAGCGGCTAAGTTTTTAGCCTCTTGTTCTTTTTTTTGTTAAAAATTAGT
>OBZA01000322.1_pt1 | contig 16811 bp, 11 predicted proteins | sample 1476871 | NCBI WGS metagenome assembly OBZA01 (sample SAMEA2580227, study PRJEB22360) | human gut metagenome | biome: human gut; feature: human-associated habitat; material: faeces | place: Denmark | collected 2008/2010
ATTCACTGTAATGTTGATGATTGAAATGTGGAGATAAATACGAAGGTAATAATGATAAATTAGGAATTATTACTGTATTGATGATTATTATTTCAAATCCAATTATATATAAATATATGTCTTGATTTAAAAATATTGCTAATAAAATAATAGCAAGTATTGTTTCTTTAAAACCAATAAAGCGAATTAGAGATAATTTAGAATCGTAAATTTGTTTAAAATCAGTGTTTGACATCCTATACAAACCGATACTTTTTCTATCTGAATCAAAACGTAATGATTTAGTAAAAAAATCCGTCCCCGCAGAAAAACTATCACGAGTTATAGTGTTTAATATCAAAATAAAAATAACTGCATTAGCTAACTGATTATATGCCATCTGTGAAAAATAGATTAAACACCCTAAAAAGAACCATATTGAATAACTAATATAGAAGAAAGGTTTATGTAAATTAACTTCTTCTTTGTTACTTATCCAGTGTTTTAGCTGTATTGTTGTTATAGCTTTTATTGAAATTGGCAACGAAAAATTAATATTTGTTGAAGATAGATAGATATCTTCTTTTCTATACCAAAACCCTATTTTATTAAAATAATATAACGCTATAAATAAAGCTATTGTAATAATCACAAATGATATATTCACAAAGTTTAATCTCATAAAAATAGTGTGAGGTGATATATAATCTAATAATTGCATAACTTTTTCATTAATAATAATGACTTCGTTCTTTATATCCTGAAAATAACTATACCATTCAAAAGTTTTCTTACTTTTTATTACATATGTCGAAAAAACTAAAAAGGGCTTTATTAATAAATTTACTAAAAGAAATGAGACGACAAATCCAATAACAGAAACAATGCTTCCCATCATAAAATTAAAAACACAATAGTGATAAGAAAATAATTTTTTTGTGCTTATGACTTTAATATTTATAAAAATAATTTGAATTACATAAGAGATTGTTGAAAAGTATATTAGTGCACAAAAAACCTTGAGGTTAAATATAAAAGGACTAATATGATATAAACTAATAGCCATACCAACTATCAACAAATTAAAATATCCAACAAACTTTTTTAAAACGTCTGAAGCATATATCAAGTTAAAAATGTCAACTTCTCTCAAACTAGATCTATATAACAGCTGTTTATCCATTGGATTGATCAATAATTTAGTTCTAGGTATTAATGGTATAAATACAATGTAAATAAACATACTCGCATAGAAATAATATTCTATAAAATCAATATAATCACTGAAATAGTCAGCTAACATAATAGTTGAAATAAATAATAATAGTGACGAAAAAATCAATTTAATTAAAAACAGTATTTTTGTAGTAACATTAAGTCGGGACCTTTTTACAATTTCAAATTTTCTACGGATAAAATATCTAAGATTAAATTTTAAATAGGTATAAAATATTGAATTATTCATTGAATCTCCTTTTTTAAAAAGAGGCTTTCCCAAAAAAGAAAGCCTCTCTTATAAAGAATTAGATTATCTTTTACCAAGCAGCTGTTTTTCGTACGCCCCAACGTTTGATAAATCTCATTACTGTTGCACGACCAAGAGCTGCAACCGCAGTACCAGCGCCACCACCAAAAGCAATACCAGCAACAGCTAGCGCGTTCCAAACACTACTTCCATTATATAAGGCAGTAATAAATGTAGTTATAGCTGAACCTTTGATTCCTGTCCAAGCTATTTTTTTATGTAATTTTAGCATAGGCCTTCCACCTCCTTCTCAAAAATATTATATAATATTTTTTTATATCTTAAAAGTAATATGTTATTTTTTACGTAAATTCAATATATAATTTACATTTTGCAATACATATCTTACTTTTATTCTAATACGCATTTCCATCGTTGGTGTTGATAGTCAGTTTAATATGATAATTAGTCTTCAGTACTTTTACCATTTTAAATTTACTATTTTATAATATCTATGAGCTCTTTCTTAGATGCTGCGCGAGCTGGTATCCATCCAAAAAGAAGTCCAATTAATATCGACACACTAACCGCAATTATGACAGAACTCAAACTTACTACACTTTTAATATAATCTGGTGTTAATACATCAATTATTGTTGCAAACACAACACCTAAAATAAGTCCAATAAAACCACTTGTCACACATATTAAAATGCTCTCTATTAAAAATTGTAGTTCAATATCTCGACTTTTTGCACCAAATGCACGTCGTATCGCAATTTCTTCTGTTCTTTCAGCTACAGATATATACATGACATTCATAACTCCAATACCAGCAATAAAAAGTGAAATACCGGCAACAGCTGCTACAAAATAAGTAATACTATCAAAAATTTTATCAATACTTTTGATAATTTCTTCAGTGTCTGTATATGTATACTCACCTAAAACAGAGCCCGATCCTTTTTTATTTAATAGTGATTCTACTTTTTTAACTACAGTTTTTTTATTGTAACCATCTTCAATAATTATCTGTAAGGTAGGCAGACCTTGATGTAAGTGTCCCATATAGTAGTTGAATGTATTTTCAGGCATTATAACGGTAGATGAGTCAGAATATAGTTTATCCGTAATTCCTATGACTTCAAATCCCTGTCCCTCAATATATAGCGATTTACCAATAGCATTATTATTGAATACAGTTTTTGCTACTTGATCATTTATAACCACTATTTTCTTACGTAATTCATTATCCTCTTTATCAAACCCTCTACCTACTTTAAAAGAGTGTAAATTTTGTTTTTTTATAATGAAGATGTCACTTTTTTTCTGGACATTAGTTATTGTGGCTTCAATTCCTTCTTCTTTATTTTCCTTTAGCTTCGCATCTAGTACGCCATCAACTTGATTTACCAACTCTATATCTCTTTGATTAAAAGGATACTTTTTGATTTTCTCATCAACTTTAAAAGTAAAGCTAATCAACGCTTCTTGTTTTCCGGCGCCAGCATCTGAAAATTGATCAGCAGCAGTTTTTTTAAAGCCATTTCCCAAAGACATTATCGTAATACCGATGATTATACCTATCATTGTAAATATATTTCTACCTTTATTTTTCAATATTGATTTAAAAGCTATTGTAAAAATATTTAAAACTTTCCTCATTTAATCACCTCTTCATGTTGTATACGACCATCCAAAATATGAATTATTCGATCAGCTTTTTCTGCTACTTTACGATCATGTGTGACTAAAATAATTGTAGTATGATTATCTCGGTTTAATGATGTAAATATGTCCATAATAATTTTAGATGTATCTGAATCCAAAGCACCCGTTGGCTCATCTGCAATAATAAACTTTGGATTATTTATAATGGCTCGCGCAATTGCAACACGTTGTTGTTGACCGCCTGATAGTTTACTAGGAGTAAAATCACCTTTGCCATCTAGGCCTACAGCACTGAGCACAGTCATAACTTTATTCTTTCGTTCTATCGTATTCATATTTGTATATACCAGTGGCATACTTATATTTTCTAAAATAGTATTATTATGAATTAGTTTAAAATTTTGAAAAACAAATCCAACTGTTTTATTTCTTATGTTTGCCAATTGATTATCAGATTGTGTCTGATAATTACTTCCTTCAAACAAATATTCACCATGATACTCTCGATCTATAAATCCTAAGATATTAATCAGTGTGCTCTTCCCTGAGCCTGATGGTCCCATAATCGCTATGAATTCACCTGCATTGATATGTATATTAATGTCTTTTAAAACTCGAATATTTTTATCACCGTTTTTAAAAGTCCTATAAACATTCTTTAATTCTATCATGACGAAATCTCAACCTTATCACCATCATTCATTGTACTTTTAGGTTGTTTAATTAACTTGTCTCCAGGTTTTAACCCCTTTTCTACAATAATGTCACCATTGATTCTTTTTATACGAATATTCCGTTTTTCCACAATACTATTTTTATTAACAATAAAAACATTATTGCCTTTTGTTAATACTGATTTAGGTATTTTAATCGCATTTAATGGGACTTTAATTTCCAACGAATAACCTGCACGTATTGGTAGACTAAGATCATCAATTATAACTCCATACTTTGATAATTCAGAGTTGTTATTACTCTTAAATATTGGAGATGCCGAAATCGATTTTGAATTTGCTAATTCCCCATCGTTGTTACTTTCTGGTAAATGCAGGGCATCATTTTCGTGAAGACTTAAATTCTCTTCATAACTAATAGGCAACTCAGAGATTTGTTTTATAATCCCCGCTCCTGTTTTACCCGTACTCGTAATACTTAAGTTAACTTTGTCTCCTTTTTTGACTTTGTTTAAATCAAACTCCGTAACAGACGTTTTAATATGAGACTCCTTTGAAATGAGATACAGTATAGGTTGATTATCACTGTCATTATCTATATTCTTGATCATAATCTTGCCATCAAATGATGCATACATACTATCCCTATTTTGACTATCATACTGATACAATTGCTGTTGAGCTTCATATAATGTCTGCTTATATTCAATTAACTTCTTCTGTATCTCTCGATTGTTTAAACCTTTAGTAATGTTTAAATAAACTTCTGTAATAATATGTTGAGTATCATTTATCTTATCAACAAGTTGCTGTCGTTTATTACTATTTATTTTATAATTAATTAACATGTCTCCTTTTTTGACTGTTTGCCCGTCCGCTACTTGCACACCCAAATATGTTCCAACCTGATTATTTTTATAATATGTTTTAACTTCACGTGGATATGCCTTACCTTGTAAATCTAATTGTCTTTCTTTTTCAACCGTATATGTATTGTATGCTTCTTTACTCTCAGTTCCATAGTTAAAATGTTTCAAAATTTGTGATATCGTAATCAATACTAATAATACACAAATAACAATTAGCCATTTCCTTTTACGCCTCAATTTATGTCCTCCTATAAATGTTAAATACTCTTCAAACCATTTTTTATACTTAGTTTTAATAAAATATATTTTTTATATTATTTTTATGATAAAATATAGGAGAATTATATCATTAGGAGGTCTATATGTCATTATCAAAACTACCTTTGTTTAATCACTTTGCAAATATCCGCATTCAACCAAAGTTAATCATTAAGCTGTTTCTGACTTTGATAATAATTGTTACATATACATTTGTTAGTGGACTATCTGTGGACTATAAAAAGTTATTGAGTGAAGCAGGACTCTCAGAGACATCATTAGCACAAATAAAAATTTTTAGTCAAATTAGTATTTTTTTCTCAAGAGTTTTCAGCGTATTATTTACATTTTTAATCATTCTAGTTATCTCTAGAATTATGCGCTCAGATGCTAATACAAAATCTATATTCTCTGCAACGTTAAGCTACATACTGTTTACAAATGCTATTAGTTTAATTATACTTACCATCCAAATAAGTGCCGGTTTATCATTAATTGACTATTCTATTACTAGTTTAAATATTTTTGCTAAAGGAAATCGCATTCTGGGTACTTTCGACTTACAATTTTTTGTACAAGCATACATACTTACAGTCATGCTAATTGGTACGTCGAAACTTTCTATACGAGCATCCACTATTTGGGGTATTATATATCTTATTTTAATTATCACTTTTTCTTTGATTAGTATTAGCATTCAGTGATATTTTCAGATAAAATGTCTCTATTAATTAATAAGTTTAAAACAAGGAACATTCGTTATATTCTTGATAAGATGAATTTAACAAATGAGCCTTTTCTAATGAAATAATAATGCCCCCTACACTAATCTAGCGAGGGGGCTGAATCATTACACACCGTATTTTTCAGTTGTTTCTGCCACGAAAGATTCAATGGCTTTTCTTGCTTTACGCTTTTCTTTCAATGGCAAATCACCAATCATTTTTTTAAGGTGATGTGGGTTTACAACACCACTATACTGGTAGTCATTTGAAATTGTTTTTAGGGCTTGTTCATCGATAGATCTCTCTCCAGCAAATCCTTTGAACTCCGCTTCTTTTTTAATACTTTCGAAATTAACATATTCTTGATCGATATCATCATCCTTATTTAAAGAAGGTACAACATTGTCGATGAATTCTCTAATTAGATCTCGTTTTAACCTCAATGTCGGATCATCTGCATGATCTAAAATGCGTCTAATTTGTTCTTGGTTACGACGTTGTTCCGCTTTGTCTTCAAGATCAATTTGTCTCAATATATTCATAATATAATTCACATTAATCGTATCATTACGCATCATTTCTATTTCGAAATCAATATCATTTAAAATGGATACTTTATTTTTCTCAGCCGTCGCTCTTTTTACTTGATCGTACACAGCTAAATATTTACTTTTATAGTCTTCATTCTCTTGTTCATCCATTCCAATTTCATCAATTGTAAACTCAAACTCGTCAAATGCTTTTAAACGTAATATTATTTTAGCTAATAAACGATAAGCTTCAACAAAGCGCTTTAGCTCTTCTTCATCTTGAATGTCATCAACCATGTGTGGTGTCGGCACAATCATTTTAAGCTCACGATAAGCGTCCATAAATTCTTTTTTATACTCTTCATAACTGCGCATTAAAATTGTATCCGTATCATTTGTTTGTGAGAATACTCTCAGTGCATCGTCTGTCTCTTTTTTCAAGTCACGATAGTTTACAATTTTACCAAATGGCTTTGATTCTTTTTCAACCCTATTTGTACGTGAATACGCTTGAATTAAATCATGATACATTAAATTCTTATCAACATATAAAGTGTTCAGTACTTTACTATCAAAACCAGTTAAGAACATATTAACAACGATTAAGATATCAATTTTACTATCTTTAACGCCCTTTTTAACGTTTTTTGAAATATGATTAAAATACTCATTAGTTGTGTCTGTTGAAAAATTCGTCTCGAACTTTTTATTATAATCACTAATCATTATCTCTAATTTTTCACGTGAATGATATGGCACTTCACCATCACGATCATCTTCATTAGGTTTAAACGTAAATATACCAGCTATCGTTAACGGTTGTTCCAACTTTTTGTTAAGTCGCTTAAATGTCTCATAATATTTAATAAGCGCGTGAATACTTTGGACTGTAAATATACTTGAATATTGACGATTACGTGTATATTTATCATGATTATTGATGATATGTCGTGTTACTAATTCCACACGTTTATCCGCTAACCATACTTCTTCCGTATCAATTGCTTCAACCATGCTGTTATCTTCTGCTTTTAAAGCTTTATTTTTAAAAGTATTAATATAGTCAACTGAGAAACCAAGTACATTACCATCATGAATGGCATCTCTAATTAAATACGTATGTAAGCATCTACCGAAAATATCTGCAGTTGTTCTACCATCTTGACTACTATTTTCTGGAAAACGTGGCGTACCAGTGAATCCAAAGTATTGGGCATTTTTGAAATGTTGTTTAACTAGACGATGCATGTCACCAAATTGACTGCGATGACACTCATCAATAATAAATACAACTTTATTCGTTTTATACTGTTCTAATAAATGGGCATTCCCTTGAATCGCTTTAGCCATTTTTTGAATCGTCGTTACAATAAGTGGCAAACTTTTATCATTTAGTTGGCGTACCAGTTGCGAGGTATTAAAAGTTTTGTCTACAGCACCCTTAGCAAATTTATTAAATTCCTCTTCTGTTTGACTATCCAAGTCTTTACGGTCAACCAAAAAGATAACTTTCTTAATGTCATCTTGCTGTGATAAAATCTGACTCGCTTTAAAAGAAGTCAATGTCTTACCACTTCCAGTTGTATGCCATACATATCCATTATTCCCTGTCTCAGTCGCTTGTTGAATAAGTGCTTCTACCGCATACACTTGATACGGACGCATTGCCATCAGTATTCTATCTGTTTCATTAATAATCATATAGCGCGATATCATCTTAGCTAATTGACAGGGTCTCATAAACGACTCAGCAAATGATTGTAATGTATTGATTCGGTTATTCTGTTTATCACTCCAATAAAACATGTGACTCTTCAATAGTTCGCTATCATTATTAGAAAAGTATCGCGTTTCAACACCATTACTAATGATAAACATTTGTATGTAGCGGAATAAGCCTGTGTAATTTTGTTTGCGGTAACGTTTTACTTGGTTAAACGCCTCATTAATATCAATACCTCGACGTTTCAATTCAACTTGGACAAGGGGTAGTCCGTTGATTAATATCGTTACATCATAACGTGCTTTATATGTATCCTCGACAGATACTTGATTCGTCACTTGAAACTTATTTTTACACCAACTTTTCTTATCTAAAAACGACAAATAAATCTCAGACTCATCATCACGTCTAAGTGGTAATTTATCACGTAAAATACGGGCACTCTCGAAAATACTTTTCCCATCAATCATCGTTAACAGACGTTGAAATTCTTTATCTGTTAAGGGATTGCCTTCTAATTTGTCCGCATGACGCTCATTTAAAATCGTTCTAAAATTATCAAGCAATTGCTTATTATCACGTATCGTTACTCTTTCGTAACCCAATTGTTCAAGTTGATTCATCATTTCATTTTCTAATGCGTATTCACTTTGGTATGCCATTCATATCCCCTTCCATACACTTTCTATTGCTCTAAATATATCATAAACTTTAATGAAAAATGTTTGTTTTTTATCTTCAAACGTAAATTTATTCTAATTTTATTGTCTTATCTTTTAATATTTGTCTTTGAGGTAAGTCGTATACTAAAATTTGAATACAAATAATCAAATCATTGATAAATTTTTTGTCTACGATTAATGGAGGGACTTGAATGGTGTTAATTACCTATCAAATCATTTTATTTTTTATTATTAGTCTAAGTTACTATTTAACTTTAAATCATTACATGGCAGTCACTGTAGGTAACTTCACTTCAATATTCGGCATGTTCGCAGCCATACTCTTTATGTACTACTACCTACTCTATAAAAGTCCCGAATACAATCAACGCAAACGATTTAAACATTTCATTCATATCACTAATTTGATAATAATTGCTTTTAGCACCTTCGTATTAGTTCATTTAGCATTAAAATTATTCTTCAGCATTTAATTTCCATCTATGAAAAAAGCAAAGCTCAAACCTGAACTTTGCTTTAATTTGTCACGCCTTTATCATTTTCAAAATAGCCTCTATGCCAGTTTTACAAACTTGTAGCAACAATTTTTCATCAAACAACTGAATCACATCAAAAACTTCAATTGTTTACGTTGCAACTAACTTTATATTAGAACGCTCACAATATCTAATGTTTAAAATCTATCGTCGCAAGATGCTTCCGGTAATTATCAAGTGCCATTTTCGATTGGGTTATACAATCTAGAATCGCATGATAATTTAATGCTACAAATCGATAGTACAATATATCTACCGTGAATAACTGTGCAAATAGTGAAGTTGTAGCCGCCATACGCATTTCATTTTCATCAGTTCTGCCATAAATCAATGCATAGTCTGCAATTTGAGCCACTGGATTATTAGCTGTACTAGATATAGTTATGATGGGAATACTGTAATGTGTGGCCACCTGTGCAATTGACTGCAATTCACTATGACTACCTTGATTCGTCACAAAAATCATGCAATCTCTATCATCATGCGTCGCAAATGTTGACACAAGTAAATGCGTTTCATGTAATAACCTGACATTTAAGCCAATACGAGATAACTTTTGAAAAAGATCACCAATAGTCAAACTCGATGCGCCAAATCCAAATAAAAATATTGTCCTGGCATTTTTCAACACATCACAAATTGCATCAATTTGCGCATCCATAATATTAGTAGCTACAAATCGCATCGTATTCGTTGCTCTAGCAATCATTTTATTTTTCAAAGTTTCTACAGATTCATTTTCAATCAATTCTAAATGTGGATTGGTTGCAATATCTTCGGGTAAGTATCGAGATATCGCAATCTTTAGCTCTTGAAAACCTTGATGTGTCATTTTCCGACTAAATCTAACAATTGATGCTGTACTAACATTCGTAACATCTGCCAAATCATTCACCGTCATATCAATGATTTTATGTGGATTCTTTAAAATGTAATCAGCGATTATCTTTTCTGTCTTCGTAAAATCACTCAACTGTTTATCAATGCGATATAAAATATTTGTCATCATTAATCACCCAACAAATCTGTCTGTCGCATCGCCTTTGTCGTTCCAAATAAATATGTACAAACGAATCCACCAGCATATGCAGCAAGTAATCCTGCAATATAACCTAAATACATATTATCTGAGATTAATGGTAAGAGTGACACACCACTTGGGCCTATTGCTTTGGCACCAATATGTCCAATTCCACCTATTACAGCGCCACCAATACCACCACCAATACAAGCAGTTAAGAAAGGTCGACCTAATGGCAAAGTCACACCATAGATTAATGGTTCTCCGATACCTAGGAAACCAACTGGCAATGCACCTTTTAAAGTATTACGTAATGTTGTGTTGCGTTTACATCTTACCCAAAGTGCTAATGCGGCACCTACTTGTCCAGCACCAGCCATCGCTGCAATTGGCAATAAGTAAGTAGCACCAGATTGGTTAATCATTTCTATATGAATTGGCGTAAAAATATGATGAAGCCCTAACATAACTAACGGTAGGAAGCTTGCTCCAATGATAAATCCACTAAATACGCCACCAATACTAATAATTCCGTTAACTACTGAAACTAAACTGTCTGAAACAAAACCTGCTAATGGCATAAAGATAAAGATAGTTAATAGTCCTACAATCAACAATGCAATAGTCGGCGTTACAATAATATCAATCGCATTTGGCACAATTTTATGCAATCTCTTTTCGACAATACTTAAAATCCAAACGGCAAAAATAACGCCAATAATTCCACCTTGTCCAGGTTGCAATGGTTCTCCAGTGAAGACATTCATTAAAATATTTTTACCAGCAATACCCGTTAATAACGTTGTACCACCAATCACGCCACCAAGTCCTGGTGTTGCACCAAATTCTTTAGCCGCATTAATACCAGTAAAAATAGCTAAGTATGCTAACATACCGTCTTTAATGACATTGAATACTGTTATAAGTTGCGTAATCCAAGCACCTGAAATATAGCCTGCCACCATTAAGTTACTCAGTACTGCTGCAATACCACCAATTAATCCAGCTCCAATAAATGCAGGAATCAACGGTATAAAGATATTGGCAATTGATTTCAATACTTTATTCAACTTACCATTCTTTTGTTTTGCTTTATGTGCTTCTTTATTCGCCTTTGCTTTATCAGCTGCATATGATTTATAGTCCATTTTTTCACTATCATTGTGATGGTGTGGTATTGGGTCACCTAGTTTAACACCACTTAATTCCGCCATATGATTAGCCACTTTATTGACTGTACCAGGTCCAACCACAACTTGAATGCGTTCATCGTGTATAACACCCATGACACCATCAATATGCCTTAGTTCTTGGTCATCTACTTTATTTTCATCTAATACTTTAATACGCACACGTGTCATGCAGTTCATGACACTATCTATATTATCCATACCACCTACTGCAGCAATAATTCGTTCTGCAAGTTGTTGTTCTTTGGTCATTTAAATCCCTCCTAAGGTTGTCTATCTCTGATTGCTCGTTTAACAATGTCACCATTGTTTAATAACCGTCTTGTTGCTTCTTCCTTAGAAATGCCACACATACCCATAACTGTCGCAACTTTCACATCATGCTCAGATACCTGATATAACGCCATTGCTTCATCATATGTGATAGCACATATTTCTTGAATAATACGCACTGAACGGTCGATCAGTTTTTGATTGGTTGCTTTAACATCAATCATGAGGTTATCGTAAACTTTTCCGACACCAACCATTGTGATGGTTGAAATCATATTTAAAATTAACTTTTGTGCTGTACCAGACTTTAAACGTGTTGAACCAGTTAATACTTCTGGACCAACTTTAACTTCTACTGGATACTGCGCAATTTCACTTATAACTGCATGTTCATTGCATGAAATAGATACTGTTGTAGCACCGATTGTGTTAGCAAATGTTAAACCGCCTATAACATATGGCGTTTTGCCACTCGCGGCAATTCCTATAACGACATCTTTTGATGTTAAATCTATATTTTTCAAATCTTCTTCCGCTAATTTTTTGTGATCTTCCGCACCTTCTACAGCCATCGTCATAGCATGTTGTCCACCAGCAATAATACCTATAATTTCATGAGGGTCAGTATTGAATGTAGGTACACACTCCGCTGCATCTAAGACACCCAATCTTCCACTTGTACCTGCACCGATATAGATCAATCGTCCACCCTTTTTATACTGTGCAATTGTTTTTTTTATTACTTTTGTCAATTGTGGTATTGCCTTTCGAACTGCTAACGGGACTTGCTGATCTTCTTTATTCATCGTAATTAAAGCCTCTTCCACAGTCATTTCATCAAGATGCATCGTCGCTTCATTACGCGCTTCGGTCGTACTATTTTCCATCACTTCTTACACTCCCTAGTTTTTTGAAAATCAAATGTATCATTCGGCTCGATACAACTTAACAGTGGTAAGTCTTCTTTAATAATTTGTGCAACAACATTCACATTGTCATGTGCACTAAGCGTTTGTCTCACAATTTGCATTTCGCCTTGATAACGTCCGTTATTCAAATTATCAACGGTTACTGAACCAATGCGTCGTTGCGTCGTAAACTGTGGTTGAATCGAATGTGGACATATTTGTCTTGACGTTTCCGAACGAATGACATTTTCCGGATTATCCGGGCGTACTTTATGACACATATCGAAAAGGTAAGTCACTGTCGTATCAAACACTTCTTCAATACATAACGTGAAATGCCTATGCTTGCAAAAATCTATAAGTTGTTTTGCCTGCCTCATTTCAATCAATGAGTCTCCAACTAACACTTCAGATACACCAGTTTCTTGTAATAATTTAGCTGCAACGACAGGATGACTATGTCTCGTTGCTTCAATTGTTGGCAAGCCTTTATGCAAAGGACCTCGCAAACCACTCCCTACAATAAAACCATATATTTGTGCCTTTGGATTAAATTGATAAATGAGTTCATTTTTCTTATTGACCAAGTCAACAGATAATCCCGTATCTGGTCTTGGATAATAGTTATGACAAAATGAAAGTAATGTAAAATCATTCAATTGTTGATGTAAGCTTGTTAACAATTCCCGGGAAATAATACTCGCATTCAAACAGCACTTTAAACCCTGTGCCATTATCGCTTCGATTGCCTCAATTGATGTACTATGATCGATACGAATCATAAATTGTGCATCATATTGTCGAAGATGCTCATAAAAAGATGGTGTTAAAATAGATGGATTAGCATCTATGAGGTAAGTCACTTGTTCATATTTTAATAAATTGAGTAGTTTTGTGAAATAATGATATTTTGTCTCGTCATCTTCTTCTGGTATTTGTACAGATGTAAAAATCATTTGGTAACCTTGTTTAATCATTCGCTTAATATACGCTTCATCTAAAGGTTGTCCTAAATACACTGAAAAGCCTGTCAAAGTAGCCCTCCTTATCAATATAATTATTAGGAAAATATAGTTGAGTTGTGTAATCGCTTACATTTTACTATAAGAGAAAACACATTACAATATTAATCAGTTAAAGCCTGTTCATTGTAATAATCTTACATATTTCTGTCACAAGTTAATTATTACACCATCAAAGATTATCCTTTCTTTTAAGTGCTGATAATAGCTGCTACTGCTGGATTATTACAACAACTTTTATACATTTTATTCAGGATTATCTTATATTATGTTTTAATAATAATCTGTGAACATTTAAGAGATTTGAAATTGAATTTAATAATTGTATTGAAAACGCATACTTCACCATGCTAAAATAGGAGTCGCAAACAAATAAGATTCAATAAGATGTGATGGTAAGCTAGATAAACTAACGTATCAGTTTTATATACTACTTAGTCAATTGCTTCTTTTACATTAATTACATACACCAACGTGTTACTAAGTAAGATTAGGCATGAGTTAAATTAAGCTGTGATGGTTACCAACACAGTCTATTTGCTCGTGTCTTTTTTATTGAATCTTAAATATTACATACAACTTTGGAGGTTGGACAAGTGAGGAAGAAACTTTTCGGTCAATTGCAACGTATTGGTAAAGCGCTAATGTTACCTGTTGCAATTTTACCAGCAGCGGGTCTGTTATTAGCTATCGGTACAGCTATACAAGGCGAAGCATTACAACACTACTTGCCGTTTATACAAAATGGTGGCGTTCAAAATGTCGCTAAATTAATGACAGCTGCCGGTAGTATTATTTTTGAAAACTTACCTATGATTTTCGCATTAGGTGTCGCAATCGGATTAGCTGGCGGTGATGGCGTAGCAGCTATCGCAGCATTCGTCGGTTACATAATCATGAACAAAACAATGGGCGACTTTTTACAAGTTACACCTAAAAATGTTACTGATCCAGCGAGTGGTTACGCTAGCATTTTAGGTATTCCAACATTACAAACAGGTGTGTTCGGCGGTATTATTATCGGGGCCCTGGCAGCTTGGTGTTATAACAAGTTCTATAACATTAACTTACCATCTTATTTAGGTTTCTTCGCTGGTAAGCGTTTCGTACCTATTATGATGGCTACAACATCATTTATTTTAGCATTTCCAATGGCATTAATTTGGCCAACGATTCAATCAGGATTAAATGCATTCAGTACAGGATTATTAGATTCAAATACTGGTGTTGCCGTATTCTTATTTGGTTTCATCAAGCGTTTATTAATTCCATTCGGTCTACATCACATTTTCCACGCACCGTTCTGGTTCGAGTTTGGTTCATGGAAAAATGCAGCTGGTGAAATTATTCACGGTGACCAACGTATCTTTATCGAACAAATTCGTGAAGGCGCACATTTGACAGCTGGTAAATTCATGCAAGGTGAATTCCCTGTTATGATGTTCGGTTTACCTGCAGCAGCTTTAGCAATTTATCACACAGCTAAACCTGAAAATAAGAAAGTAGTAGCAGGTTTAATGGGTTCTGCTGCTTTAACATCATTCTTAACTGGTATTACAGAACCTTTAGAATTCTCATTCTTATTCGTAGCACCATTATTATTCTTTATTCACGCAGTACTTGATGGTTTATCATTCTTAACATTGTACTTATTGGATGTTCACTTAGGTTATACTTTCTCAGGTGGTTTCATCGACTACGTTTTACTTGGCGTACTACCTAATAAGACACAATGGTGGTTAGTCATTCCTGTAGGTCTTGTATACGCAGTTATTTACTACTTCGTATTCCGATTCTTAATTGTAAAATTAAAATACAAAACACCAGGTCGTGAAGATAAGCAATCACAAGCTGTTACTGCTTCAGCAACTGAATTACCATATGCAGTATTAGAAGCTATGGGTGGCAAAGCAAACATTAAACATTTAGACGCTTGTATCACACGTCTACGTGTTGAAGTTAACGACAAATCTAAAGTTGATGTTCCTGGTTTGAAAGATTTAGGCGCATCTGGTGTATTAGAAGTCGGCAATAATATGCAAGCAATTTTTGGTCCTAAATCTGACCAAATCAAACATGAAATGCAACAGATTATGAATGGTCAAGTAGTAGAAAACCCTACTACTATGGAAGACGATAAAGACGAAACTGTTGTTGTTGCAGAAGATAAATCTGCAACAAGCGAATTGAGCCATATCGTTCATGCACCATTAACTGGTGAAGTAACACCTTTATCAGAAGTGCCTGATCAAGTGTTCAGCGAAAAAATGATGGGTGACGGTATCGCTATTAAACCTTCACAAGGTGAAGTTCGTGCACCATTCAACGGTAAAATACAAATGATTTTCCCAACAAAACATGCAATTGGTCTTGTATCAGATAGTGGTTTAGAACTATTAATCCACATCGGTTTAGACACTGTTAAATTAAACGGAGAAGGCTTTACTTTACATGTTGAGGAAGGTCAAGAAGTTAAACAAGGTGATTTATTAATCAACTTTGATTTAGACTACATCCGCAATCATGCAAAGAGTGATATTACGCCTATTATCGTGACACAAGGAAACATTACAAACCTTGATTTTAAACAAGGTGAACATGGCAACATTTCATTTGGCGATCAATTATTTGAAGCTAAATAATGCTTACTATAAACAGGTGCGTATACCTTCATAAGGTGACGCGCCTGTTTTTTCTTTGCTATTGTATTTTGCGGCATCATTGATAGTTCGCTCTCCCCTTAAATTTTGAATTTTAAGATCATCAATTTAAGCCCCCCTTCATACTCATTTCCTAAAAAGTATTAATTGTTCACTATTGTTAGCGTTTTCACAACAAAGTCAACTTCCTTGACCTTACACTGTATTCGAGGCTATCATTTTAAGTGTAAATATAGAGAAAAGGTGGTTTTTTTATGAAACAACGCATTGGAGCTTACTTAATTGACGCTTTTCATCGAGCAGGCGTCGATAAAATTTTTGGTGTTCCTGGTGATTTTAATCTCGCTTTTCTAGACGATATTATCAGCAATCCCAATGTAGATTGGGTAGGAAATACAAATGAATTAAACGCAAGTTACGCAGCGGACGGTTATGCCCGTCTTAATGGACTCGCTGCATTAGTTACTACATTTGGTGTTGGCGAATTAAGTGCCGTCAACGGTATCGCAGGTTCATATGCTGAACGCATACCTGTCATTGCGATTACAGGTGCGCCGACACGTGCTGTTGAACAAGCCGGTAAATATGTACATCACTCACTTGGTGAAGGTACATTTGACGACT
>OBZA01000325.1_pt1 | contig 16715 bp, 15 predicted proteins | sample 1476871 | NCBI WGS metagenome assembly OBZA01 (sample SAMEA2580227, study PRJEB22360) | human gut metagenome | biome: human gut; feature: human-associated habitat; material: faeces | place: Denmark | collected 2008/2010
CAAAAAAGCCAATAACCACACGCCTTTGGCGTGATTATTAGCTTTCAAGTTTCAGATAACAGTAAATGTATTTTAATTTCGTTATAGGATTCAGTCATAATCAAGTTTATAATTAAAATAAATAGATTAAGCGGAGGTATACATGTGAATATCGTTTGGCCAATAACATTTGTGTTTTTCTTTTTAACAGAGGCAACATTTTTAACCTGGACGAAACTATTGAGTTATCCAATGAGTATTAGTACAGTTATTTGTTATCTTGGTTTTGCAATATCATTTAATGTGGCAATCTTGTTCTATAGTCCTTTATCAATAACGATCACGAAAACTTACATTGGGCTTGTACTTGCTTTAACTGTAGATTATTTCCCATGGATGTTTAACTCGTTTATACTTAGAAAACATTGGGGTGACGATATAGTGTCAATGTATTCTTTCAATAAGTGGATTTCTTGTCTTTTGTTTGTTATAACTGGACTATCGAGTATAGCTATTTTTTATTAATATTACATGAGGTGATTAAAATGGCAGCAGACCCAGTAAGTATTTTATTTAAGAGAATTGGAAATGATATGTATCCACGGAGACACATAAAAGTAAGCGGACAGATTTTGGAGGCAAGCCGTAATGAACCAGGGGAATTTGTAAATTTTGTTATGCAGCTAGACATGTATCTTGGAAACTGTATTAGACAAGCCGAAAATTCATATAGACATGATCCTGAAGCAAGCAATGGCGAGAACTTTCCATCTATTTCCAAAAATATACGGACTTATATTTTGTCAAGCCCTGATTTTTGCTGGATGCTATATCGTAGAGAACATAAAAAGTCTGAACACCAATGACCAAGTGGCTGAGACGTAATTGGAACACACCATACTAGGATGGAAAGTGGGTATTAGCATGCTTCAAATACGGTTTGATGAAATTGGAATTCAAGATTTAGCGGATCGTTTTCCAATGATTGGAAGTACAGGAAATTTTGAAAAAGATTTAAAACGTGTTGCAGATTCATATGATCTGACGGTGTTCAAGGGTGGTGAAATGCAAGTAAAAGGGGCAATAGCCATCCTTGCTGCAAGTACTACATCACAAGTTTTTAAAAATATTGTTTTTGCTGGGAAACATGAGGGCCTATATTTTGTTCTTTACTAAGATCGACCTAGGCATAATAGTTGGACGGAATAGGTTGATTCAAATTTCTTTAACTAACACTTGACAAACGAGCAAACATAGATTAGATTAAACTTACATTAAAAAGCAAGGATTAGTCTAAGTAGTTTCTAATAAACAGAGATCATCTTTAAGCTGAAAGGATGAACAGAGAAACGAAACACAGCTGATCGCAGGCAGGTTGAACAATGGTTTTGCCATTAATTAGATTTGCACGGTTCTCATACCGTTATTATGATAAAGTTATTTAACTTACTGAGGCAGTAATCGTGAGATTGCTGTAAATCAGAGGTGGAACAGTGATTAATTCGCCCTCTCAAAGCATATTGCTTTGGGAGGTTTTTTGCTTTTTAAAATATGAGTGTTCAAAAAATAGGGGTGTTGAATATGAAAAAAAAATTATGGATGTCGTTACCAATTTTATTAGTCAGCTTGGTGTTAACAGGGTGTTCAGGCAATGGTAATAAATCGAGTAGCGACAGTAAAGAAGCGCGGGTAATGGAACAAGCAGATATTTCTGCACTGGACCCGTCACTAATTACAGATGTTGGCGCATTGGAAACAGTTAATAATTCCCAAGAAGGATTGTATCGAATGAAAAGCAGCACGGAGGTTGAACCCGGAATAGCCAAAGATATTGTTAATCCATCTAACAATGGGAAAACATACACTTTTAAGTTACGGCCAGGCTTGAAATGGAGTAATGGAGATCCGCTAACTGCTCAGGATTTTGTCTATGCATGGAGAAGGACTGTTGCACCAAGTACGAAGTCTCCAGTTGCTTACATGTATTTAGTAATCAAAAACGCATCTCAAATTGAGAAGGGCAAGATGTCACCTTCAAAGTTAGGGATCAAGGCCATCAACAAAACTACTTTACAGGTCAATTTGAGCAGGGCAACACCATACTTTAAATATTTATGCGCAGGTGTTCCCTTTTTACCGCAGAACAAAAAAACAGTGGAAAAGTATGGAAAAGCTTACGGAACCTCTTCAACTCGAATGGTTTACGACGGCCCGTTTGTAGTACAAGGATGGTCACCATCTACAGAAACCTGGACGCTTAAAAAGAATCCAAACTACTGGGACAAGAATAAAGTGAAGTTAAATAAGGTTAAATTTGTAGTTACCAAAAATCCACAAACTGCTTTGTCGCTCTACACATCTGGGAAACTTGATAATATTACGTTAGCAGGACAACAAGCATCGCAAGAAAAGAATAACAAAGGATATTTAAGTTACCCGAGTGGTGAAATCGATTATATTGCTTATAATTTTCGAAATAAAGCATTGCGTAACATTAACATTCGAAAGGCAATTTCATTGACAATCAACCGCAAATCCCTTGTTAATAATGTTCTAAAAAACGGTGCCAAGGTACCAACCGGCATCGCCCCATCTGATATTGCAAAAAATCCATCTAATGGAAAAGACTTTGCAGAAGAAAATACTGTAAAACAAAGTACAGAATTTAATCCCAAACTAGCACAAAAATACTGGAAAAAAGGAATGTCCCAGTTAAAAGCCAAGAAACTTTCATTAAAATTGGTTTGTTATGATGTTGACTCGTTCAGGAACACCGCAGAATACGTGCAATCTTCTGCTCAGAAATATTTAAAAGGGTTGTCTATTAACATCAATGTTCAACCGAAAGTTCAGGCTATCACTACAATGCAAAGTAAGAAAGGGTATGATCTGGGATTTTCAAACTGGATCGCTTCTTTCCCTGATCTTTCAGAATTTTTCCAGCTATTAGACACCGGAAATGCAAACAATGCAGGGAATTATAGTAATTCAAGATTTGATTATTACTATGCTCAAGCTAACGGGAAAGACTCAATGAATCCGCAGAAGCGATATAACGACTTCCTTAAAGCAGAAGAAATTGCCTCCAAAGACCAGGCTGTAATTGACATTAATCAAGGACAAACTGTTAGACTAAACAATCCAAAATTGAAGGGAGTGGCTTACGCTGCCGCCCAAGGAATCACACTAAAGAATGCTTACATGACCAACAAGTGAAAGGGGTACAACTAATGAAACCAAATATAATTGTTAATTCATCAGATATCTATAAAGACTGGAATTATTTACACGAACACGGTGAAACTGCATTTCAAGAGGTTGAAACGACAAAGTATCTTGCAAAACGGTTATCCGAAATGGGTGCCTCTTTTGAATTATTTGAAAATATGACCGGAATGATTGTTACTTTAGGAAGCGGATCACCAGTTATCGGTGTTCGGAGCGATATAGATGCTTTAAAACAAACCTATAAAGGGAAAACTAGTGTATTTCACTCATGCGGGCATGACGCTCACATGTCAATTGTCTTGGCACTAGTTCAGTACTTCGTGAACAATCCAGATAAACTAAAAGGAACTTTGAAAGTAATATTCCAGCCTGCTGAGGAAACTGTTACAGGTGCAGAGAAGGTTATTAAAAGCGGTAAATTGCCACATCTAGATGTTCTATATGGTCTGCATGTCACCCCCGAGAGCGAAGTTAGAGCAAAACAAGCGATGCCAATGCTACCAGCGGCTGCAACACGAACTTTATGGTTAACTATCCGTGGAAAAGCTGCCCATGCTGGGACTCCGCAACTTGGTGCCAATGTGATTGATGCATTTACTAATTTAAATGAAAAACTTCGCAGGATAAAGTTGAATACCAATCTGCCATATTCTGTGACGACAACAATGGTGCATGCTGGTGAATCATCTAATATTGTCCCTGACTACGGGACGTTTGCCATTGATTTTCGTACCCAGACAAATGAATTGATGGATATCTTGGAAAAAGAAATCTTTGATGCAATCGATAGTGCTCAAGAGGGGGATATAAAAATAAGTATTGATGGAAACGATCTTTCACCAGCAGCCATTCCAAGCGTGAAAGCAAATACAGTTATGGAACAGTCTATTATAGATATTTTGGGAGCAGAAGGTGTTGTTGAACCAAAGCCCAATCAAGGGGGAGATGACTTTCACTTTTATGCATATGATGGGCTGGCCAAAGAATCGACGATGCTTGGATTAGGATGTAATTTGAATCCAGGGTTGCATATTCCAAACATGACTTTTGAGAAGTCATCTATGATTGACGGGGCTAAAATAATGATCGCTGCAGTCAAAAATACCCCGAGCGAGTTTGATTAATCGGTTTTAGGTATCCTTTTTGCTGAACGATTATGAATACCAATCATGATCAGGACAATTAAAGAGATGATAATCAAAAACCCTGAAGTTAGGAAAAGAGACTCATAAGATACCACATCTATAATGACCCCACCCATGACAGGACCGACCGCTCTTCCTAGGGACATGAATACATTATAGATACCTTGATAATATCCTCTTGCTTGGGGTGAAACAATTGTATCAATCCAAGCAGGCAAACCGGGGAAGGCAATCATGTCTCCAAATGTAGTGATAATCATTGCGATCAAAAAGGCTTCGTAGGTTCGTGCAAAAATGAGAAATATAAATGACACTGCAAAGATTGAGACACCAATGTATATTTGCAAGCTCATCCGAATATATACGCCCAGTCTATTAACAAGAGGCTGAAAAAGAACAATCATAAAACCATTAATGGTCCAAAGTAAACTGTACTTTTCGAATGAAATATTCAAGCTAGTCATTCGAACGGAGATTACGCTTTCCCATAATGCGTATGCAGAATAAACAGTAAGAACAACAAAACAGATTCCGGTAATTAGTTTTATATGTGAGACGGGTTCTTTATGAACACCGCCTTTTTGTTTTGGCTGTCTGATTTGTCTTATGTCCACATTTAGATAAAGAAGAGTTATGGCCAATAAAATTAAATAAAATATTGTGGCGGCAGAGTAAACAATTGAAACTCCAAACCCTAGAAGAAAGCCAACCAGCAATGTTCCAATAACAATTCCTAAATTTACACCAATATAAAGTAGATTAAAAATAGTTCTTGATGAACGAGATGAAGAGCTGGCAGCATAAGAATTTAGAATCGTCATGCAAATACCGTCACCAAAAGCTACGAGAACCAACAAAACAGAAAAAATTGGCCACCCGTTAAAAAAGATTAATAAGAAAACGGAAATCAAAGAAATCGAGGAACCCAAAATAGCGGTTTTAAATGGTTCCCAGCCATCAAATAGTTTGCCTCCAAGATAATTACCAATGATCATTGAAATTGACATTGCAAGCATGACAAATCCGGCCAGCGTCAAAGACTTGTGCAAATAATTATGCATATATACGGTAATAAGTGGCCACATAAAAGAGGCCCCTGCGTTAAGTAAAATTGAATAGACAACGAGTGAATAAAAATTTATGTGTTTTCGTTTCATGAAAATTCCTCATACTTTCTGTTCGAGAACAGTAATTATTGTAATTGGGTATAATCTCAGCAACCCTAATAGGGCCCCGCGTACGCGCTCCCGGCAAGAAAAATGATTTATTAAGTTTATTATAGAATAAAATCGGAAATTTGTAGACCGATATCTATTGATTTAATAATGAAAGTTAACTAACTTGGTAATAATGACCAGCCACGTTGACAGTGATGTGATAGAATGAACATGTCGTCAGGAATTAAAATATCCTTTCTCGATAATTGCACGCATGCAATTTAATAAGAGAGCACTTTAGAAAACAATTGTTTCTAAGGTGCCTTTTTATTAAATTATGTTTCTATGTGAAAATTATAGAAACTGACAGAAAAATATTGTGATTAGATATTGCTTAAACCTTATAATATTTGGTTATTTTACAGGTAAACAACAAATGCAATGAATAAGTATCCTTTTTCACAATACATATTGTAATTTGTGCATTTTAGTGCAATAATTATTTTCGGGGAAAGCGCTTGCTATTGTTCTGTTTACATTTTTAAATTTTTAAATTTTCCCCAGGAAAATTGAATAGGAAGGAAGTCTGATCTATGGACGACGCTGAACGCGCTAAAAAGGCTGAAGCCGGCAAAATGGGTTTTGTTGGCCTTGTGGCTCTTTGTGTTAGCGCTATGGTAGGTTCGGGTGTTTTTGACTTACCAAAGAATATGTCGCAAGTTGCTGGTGTGACCGCCCAGATGCTTGCTTGGATTACCACGGCGATTGGAATTTGGTTTATTGCTGAAACATTTGTTATTTTAAGTGATGTGAAGCCAGATCTTCAAGCCGGACTGTATAAATACGGCGAGGTTGGATTTGGTCCATTCACCGGATTCTTTACCGCATGGGGCTACTTTGTTTGTGAATGTGCTGCTAATGCGGCCTATGCTGTTCTCACCATGAGTACTTTGGATTACTTCTTCCCTGGTACTTTTACAGGAGGGAACAATTGGCCATCAGTTATTGGTGCGTCAATTATCACATGGGCATTAACCGCCCTTGTTCTGCGTGGGGTTGAAGTCTCAAGCTCTGTTCAGAAGTTTGCTACTGCTATTATGCTTGCCGTTGTTGTTGTATTCCTTGTTACAGTGATTGCACATTTCAATTTAAATACATTTACAACCAACGCCAATGCCACTCAATCAATCCCTTCACGCGGTGACAAGCCTATGGGTAGCGTTATGCACCAGTTGATGTCAACTATGATGGTTACACTCTGGCTGTTTGGTGGTGTCGAAGGTGCTGTTGTTATGTCAGGAAAAGCTCGAAATCCTCGACAAGTGCCAAAGGCAACTATTACCGGATTCATTATCTGTATTATTATGTACACATTAGTCGGCATGCTTTCATTGGGTGTTTACTCATATGGACAGCTAGCTCATTTAACTTCACCTTCAACTGCATATATTTTAACAGATTTATGGCATAGTACTATTGGACGTGATGTTATTACTGTTGCACTGTTGTTTGCTGTATTCTCAAGCTGGATCTCTTGGATTCAAATGCTTGCAGAATTACCACAGCATGCTGCTTCTGAAGATGGTGCGTTCCCACGAGCATTCGCACACGTTTCCAAGCGGAATGTTCCTGACTTTTCTGTTATCATGGCAACGTTAGTAATCCAGGTAATTATTATAATTGCTCATTTTGATTTAAACGCATATCAAATGTTATTAACTGTTGTTGGAACAATGACAGTTCCGCCATATTTGATCTCAGAAATGTACCTGATCAAAATTAGCCGTAAAAAGGGCGAATTTGATTCTGCCGCCAAGCATTCTCCACGGAAGGCCCTTATCATTGCATTGTTAGCATTTGCATATACATTGATTATGGGTATTTCAGCCGGAATTAGATATACTGCTATTGCATTTATTGCTTATGCACTTGGAATTCCTTTCTATATCTGGGCTCGTAAACAATACAAAAAAGTCATGTTTACAAAGGGAGAAGCTGTGTTCGCTGTAATTATCGTTGCGGTTGCAATTTACGGCGTGTACGCTTTAATAGCATCTTAGTTTCATTATTCATTTGAAAATTATTTCATACTTTGTGTATTCCTTTTTGGAAGAGGCAATAAAGATTTCACGATCTTTGTTGCCTCTTCTTTTTACAATAACGAAATGTAATCGCCTATGTGACGGGCATTCATGTCCATATTAAATTAGATTTACGTTAATATTCCATTATAATTTTGCCAATTTTCTCTAGGGACTTGTAAAAAAATGAACAAGTGGTAACATTAACGTGTAAACAGCAATGAAGCGCTTTCTTGTGGTTTTAAATTTCTTTATTTTAAATGGAGGTAACAATTATGTCAGAGTTTGATAAGAAGTTGAACACACTTGGGGTTGACCGTATCTCAGTGAGTCCATACAAGAAGTGGTCCAGAGGCTATATGGAACCAGGTAATATTGGTAACGGATACGTCTCCGGACTAAAAGTCGATGCAGGTGTTGTTGATAAAACTGATGATATGATCCTTGATGGTATTGTTTCGTATGACCGTGCGGAAACTAAAAATGCCTATATTGGACAAATTAACATGACTACCGCATCAAGTTTCTCTGGTGTAGGAGGAACAGTTCTTGGATATGACATTCTTCGTAACCCAGAAGTTGATAAGGCTAAGCCTTTATTTACTGAAAAGCAATGGGACGGTAGCGAGTTACCAATTTACGACGCAAAGCCTCTGCAAGATACATTGGTTGAATACTTTGGTACCAAAGACGATATGCGTCATTATCCAGCTCCTGGTGCTTTTGTATGCTGTGCTAACAAAGGTGTCACTGCAGAACGTCCAAAGAATGATGAAGACATGAAGCCAGGCCAAGGCTATGGTGTATGGTCTGCTATTGCAATTTCATTTGCTAAGGATCCAACTAAGTATTCAAGTATGTACGTTGAAGATGCCGGTGTTTGGGAAACTCCAAACGAAGACGAACTTATTGAATATCTTAAGGGCCGTCGTAATGCTATGGCTAAGTCAATTGCAGCCTGTGGTGAAAATACCGCCGGTGAAAATGGTGGTGCCGTATTTACTAGTTCATGGATCGGATTTGCACATGCAATGATGAAGCCTGGACAAGTTGGAAATGCCATTACTGTTGCACCTTATATTGCAATGCCTGTTGATTCAATCCCTGGTGGATCAATTTTGACCCCAGATACTGATATGGACATTATGCAAAACTTAACTATGCCAGAATGGCTGGACAAGATGGGTTATCAATCCCTAACTAAGGATGGGAATATTAAGTACTAATCAGGTACGACTAATATTTACAAACTTAACAAACTAGGGAGATAACTATGATTAACGTGAGTGTTGCTAACAATAATACCATTGAGTCTGTCATTCCTGACAAATTTATGCCAAGCTTTATCAGTAAATATATAGCAGATATTCCAGATAAAATTAGCCAGGTCATTCTCAATAAAATGTCAGATGGAAGTGAGGTTTATCTAACTTCTATGAAGAATGTTTATCTCCTTACTTCACATGGAATTTCTGCTATGAAAAAGGACGCTGTAAAAAGTGCTCATTTTAAAAAGGGTGTCCCACATGGTTCAATTTGTTTAGAGTTTAAGGATGGAACTATGTGGAATCCTAAAAATATACTTGCTGGTCGTGCGTTTGATTTTGTTCAAGACACGAAGCCTAGGGATATTAACGTTGCTGGTTATGACCATACCGTACGTGGCGAGTTCCCTCAGCTTTTAGATCCTGATCACGCAGAAGAGGTTGATAAACTCCGAAAGTGGATGCAAGATGGTCACATCAGTCATTATCAATATGATGATGCCAACCCAGTCTTACCAAAGGCTGGCAAGTAAAAATTGCTTTAATTACTCGATAATGCCATGAATATTTAATATTTATGTTGACTTTCTAATAAAACCGGGTATCATATAGTTAATTAGTCTTGAGTAGATAAAAGAACATCGTTGTAATATAACAGAGATCCAACACTTGATGAGAGTTGGTTAACGATGTAAATCACATCTATGAACTAGAACTTGTGAAATTTAAAGTAGCGAGTTCCGCCAAGTGCGTTATAACTTTTAGGTTTATTCAATTTGATTAAACCTAATGAGGCAATATTCGTGAGGATATTGTGAAGCAGAGGTGGAACAGCGATAGACGCCCTCTAGAGTGAATAACTCTAGAGGGCGTCTTTTATTATAGAAAGGGAGAGATTGTTTATGACAGATGTAGATTATCAAAGACCAAAAGGAACAGTGGATATTTTGCCTGGAGAAATTGAAGTATGGCAAAAAGTAGAAAAAATCGCGAGAGATACTTTTAATCAATTTGGATATCGTGGAATCCGTACACCAATCTTCGAAAATTACAATGTATTTGCCCGTAATGTTGGGGATACTTCAGATATTGTTGAGAAACAAATGTACGACTTTGATGATAAAGGCGGCCGTCGATTGGCATTACGACCTGAAGGAACTGCAGGAACTGTTCGTGCTTACGTCGAGAACAAGTTATTTGGTCCTGAATATCCTAAGCCATATAAAGTTTACTACATGGGACCAATGTTCCGTTATGAAAGACCTCAATCTGGGCGTCAAAGACAATTCACCCAAATCGGATGTGAAGCTCTAAATAGTGAATCACCACAAATCGATGTTGAGGTTATCTCAGAAGCACTTGAATTTTTTAAACGTCTCGGCATCAACGACTTAAAGTTAACAATCAATACTCTCGGTGACAAAGAAACAAGGGACGCATACCACAAAGCACTAATTGATTATTTGAAACCATTTTATAATCAACTAAGTGATGATTCTAAGGAACGTATGTATAAGAATCCACTTCGTGTACTCGATAGTAAAGATGAACAAGATAAAAAGATCGTTGCAAATGCACCATCAATTTTGGATTCATTAAGCGATTATTCTGCTAAATACTTTGCAGAAGTTAAGAGATTACTCGATAAGCTGAATATCCAATATGAAATCGACTCAGATATGGTTCGAGGGCTTGACTACTATACTCAAACAATTTTTGAAATTATGTCTGATTCAGATGTCTTCGGTGGCGGCTATGTAACTGTCTGCGGCGGTGGTCGTTACAATGGACTGATTTCTCAACTAGGTGGTCCTGATGAAGGTGGAATTGGTTATGGGATAGGTGTAGAACGTCTATTACTACTCGTAAACAAGGAAAATCCAGACTTTGCACCTAAATATGGTCCAGATGTATACTTTGCATCTGCGGACAATGCAGGTGACGAACTAGCATTCGAAGTGTTGGATAAGATTCGAAAAAATGGTGTTGAGGCTGATAAGAATTACCAAGACATTAAAGTTGGATCACAAATAAAGGAGGCGATAAGAAGAAAGGCCCGGTACTATGCTGTTATTGGCAAAAAAGAAGTTGATGAAGGATCCTTTGAATTATCAAAAGTAGACTCCGATAAAACGCAAACGGTCAGTGTTAAGGAATTCGAAGATGATCCAAAGAAGTTCATTAGCTAACCTATTCAAACCTGGGAAAAATCAGTGCTTATCTACGATAATTACAATGCTACGGTCAACATTGTAATTAGATAACTAGAAATCTATATACACTGATACAAACAAGAAAAACTCTGACATAATTATGGGGATCAAACAAATATGCGACTGGTTCTTATCATCATAAAGATCTAATGGTGATAGACTGGTATCGACATTTTTGTTTGGTTCCCTTTTTCAGTACTATTGACAAATAAAAAACTTCAGCGTAGCTCTCCGCTAAAGTTTTCGTTAGGGCGATATGCGGGATTCGAACCCGCGCGTGACGGATCCACAAACCGCTGTGTTAACCAAGCTTCACCAATATCGCCAACATATTATATGGTACACTTTAATTCTATCAGTAATGGGGATTATTGCAAGATGTTTATTATAGTCAATGCTATGCTCCTAATTGTTGGGACCATATTCGGAATGGCTATCTTCTATGAAGTTGCATTTTTGATTGCCGCTCCAGTTGTTATTAGTATCGCGAAGGAAGCTAAAGTTCCTTACATGCGACTAATCATTCCAACTATCGTTGGTGCCACCATGGGACATAGTATTTTCTCACCGCAACCGAGTCCGATGGCACTTGTTACCGCATTCCACGCGGATATATCTCAAGTCTACATTTTCGGATTTATTGTTCCAACGATTATCTGCTTCGGCGTTTTGATAAGAAGATTTATCCCTGGGCTGGATAAAATGCCATTGGGAAATGTTATGAAACCGGCACCCAAAAAACTTGCAAACGAATTGCCAAGGTTTGAATTAGTATTGTTGTACCATTACTCCCAGCCATCTTGATGATTGCAGCCTCATTGGCAAAGCTTTTAGTTCCCGCAAGTTCATTCTCTTATAAACTTGCAGAATTTATCAGGAGTGCAGAGATCAGTATGCTAATTGCAGTTTTGGTTGCTATGTGGGTATTTGGGTATCGAATGCATCAAACAGGGACACAGATTACCCACCAATTAACGAGCGCAATCGAGGGCATCTCGAACGTGCTTTTGGTAATTGCTGCTGGTGGTGTGATACAATAGTTGGATTTGTCGGAAAGCTTCCAGTGTCCCCATTGATACTTGCTTGGATCATCACGGTACTCATTAGGCTTCTTACAGGGCAGGGGGGCAGTTGCCGCAATGATTGCCGTCTTCAATGTAAATCCAGTACTAATGGTTCTCGCTTGTGCTGTTGGCAGTAACACAATGGCCTTAATGTATGATGGTAGCTTCCTATTGTTCCAACAATCTTTTGGTATCTCAATTAAGGATACTTTGAAGACGTGGGGAACTTTAGAATTCGTCAATTCATTTGTTAGTTTACTAGTTGTTTTAGGATTAGATTTCATATTATAAAAATAAGAATGCAGACTTTTTGGGGTTGGTAACGTAAAGCAGTAAATAATTGGACATATTTAAGAAGGCTCTTCGCCAACTGAGGTTGATATCAGCTTATGTGGCTGGGACAAAAATCCCAGTTAACGCAAAATGTACTGTGGCCTGTCAAGTTGACGTTTAAAATAATATAAAATCAACTAAGCAGTTACTTGATTAGAAATGGCTTTATTCCGGTATTCTTCCCGGTTAAGGCCATTTATTTTTGCTGAACGTCGTTCTGAATTGAAATAATTGATTCCTGATTCGATTAATCTCTCCAATTCCCGGTATGTTGTTGGTCGTTTATGGATGTGTCCTGATCCAGTACACTTTAAACTCATTCCAGTATCGTTCTATCATTGAATTTCCAGGCCGCGACATGCTGTGCCTGACATTATGCTGAGATATAAAGTCATTAAAGTTGCCAGAAACATAAGCTAATTCCCGGCAGTGTGGATTAACAGACTGGGGTTGCTAGCAGCTTTAATGCTTTTTGAAACGTTTCGATTGGTATACTAAGGTGATGGACAACCAAATAACCGCTATAAACGTCTAAAACACCTGACAGCTTAACAGTATATTCACCGGGCTGTAGGCCAGTTGAGTGAAATCGGGGCCGTGACATAAGTCCCAATTTCAAATACGACCCGAAAACAATGCTTAGAAAAACTGACCGAACCGGTTTCTCTCAAACACATTGCCGATGAGTTATCCACTTCGGATTCATTCGTTGGTCGGCAGCTCTTACGCGCTGAACGGGACTTTCAAACCAACTGGCACTATTTACCCAAAGTTCTCCTCATGGACGAAGTTAAAAGCACTAAGAGCGCCACCGACGCGATGAGCTTTGAATTTATGGACGCGGAAACCCACGAATTGATTGACCTATTGCCCTTTAGAACCATCTATCAGCTTCAAAAGTATTTTCAGCATTATGACCAAGCAGCACGAGAAAATGTGAAAATAATTGTGACTGATATGAATTATACCTACCCCAAATTGGTTGGGCAGATCTTCCCGAACGCCATCGTTGTCATTGATCCCTTCCACCTGGTTAACGCTTTAAACCGGGCTTTTAACAAGACGCGAGTGCGCCTCATGAAAGCCCTGGCCACTTCATCACGCGAGTATCACGCCTTGAAACGCTATTGGAAGTTATTATTAACTCCGGCAAATCACCTCAACTACGAGGCCTTCCGTAAGTGGACGAACTTCCCTTATCCAGCAACTGCCACTGATGTGGTTGATGCCCTATTGGGCATTGATCCCGAGCTCAAGCAAACCTACGATGTGATGAATCAGTTACGTGAAAATATCAAAACCCGAGACTGGCCCAACTATAATCAAGCATTTCACCACCTGTAGGGCTGCTCGGAGGAAATGTTGGCGGTTCTCCAAACCTTAGCGGCTCACCATGATGAAATTGGCAACACTTTCACTCACCACTATACCAACGGGCCCTTAGAAGGCTCAAACAACAAGATTAAAGTCATTAAGCGCACTGGATTTGGCTACCGAAACTTCTTCAGATTCCGGCTAAGAGTGCTGTTTGCTTTTCGAATTCACAAAAAAAGAGCCCTAATCACCAAGTGATTAGAACTCTAATATTATGTTCACCAACAACAGTTGACGAAGAACCATTTTTTGGGACTCATGTCACAGCCCCGGCTTGATCGAATTCTTGGTTGAGACCATTATCCTTGGTATGCTGCTCTGATTGTTTCATTCGATTATGTTTCTTCCTGCGGACGTAACACTCAATCCTAGATTTCGCCTCAATCTAGTTACCCAATGCCGTCTAACATGTTCAGTCACTTCAGGATCAAGATTCAGATTAAAGGCTAACTGGTGGCTCCCAAAGGTGCGACGATTCTCGGTATCTTAAGCTTTAATTTTCCCTTATAAAATGTGATTAAAGGTATCTCAATCATTAGCAGAACACTTTAACCACTCCGATATGCCTGTCGTGAGATGTGTATTATCTTCGAAAAAGGATTACCTTACGAAAACCGTATTTTTTGAAATCGGTTTAATTAATTGATAGGCATTGAGTTTAATTTGACACCCTTCTACGTTTTCCGTTTCAGGGCGAGTAATTTTTTGCGAAGGCCTCAATTGCTTCCTTATCGCTGAGCTCAGCCAGGAGTCGGCCTACCTCAAGCTTTTGCAACCTCGCGTCCAGCTCTGGCGGTGCTATGGTGCCCCACGTCGGTCCTTAAGGGCAGGAAAGCCGCCTTGATCGACTCTCAGAACTATGACCGAACTTGCTGGTAAGACACCTGAAACTTCGTTGCGATTTCATTGCAATCGCGATCATGAGCTAGAGTATATTCAGTTATTTTGACGCATTCTTGGTATTCCTTATTCTATTACAGTTAGTATCCAGTTTATCCAAGACTCGATTGTTTCAGTTCTTCTATGAATGGTTTCATCTGAATTAATACTTGAGATATTTTCTTTAATGATATATTCATTATATGAGTGATCAGGATTACCGTTATTTCTAAGGGTATGGTCTAAAATGAGCTTAATAGTTTTGTGGTTCAACATTTGTTCAATAATAATCTTATTGCGCTCATTGCTATTGGGCAAAGCCTCAACTTTCTTACCAATGGTTGTCAAATAAAACTTCCCCTTTTCTTCTCTAGCCATATTAAGGAACCGTAAGGCGTTCCCATAGTATCTACCTTGTCTTGGTGCGTATCCATACGAGTGAGCCAATTCTGCTGCATTTTTAGATTCTCTTAAATAATGAATTGAATCTATTATTCTGGGAATACTGTTTGCTTGTGGATAAGGTACGTTCGGAAGTTCGGATATCATTTTACTTTGCTGAGAAATAGACTTAACAACATCTAAAGTTAAGTCTAATTTCTTTCCCAGAATAAAGCTGTACTGATTAACTTTATGGATACTAGAATAATTATTAGGATCTATAAAATCATAAACATAGAAGGTGAATACTTGATCTGCATAGGTAAAATAAATGGGCACTACCTTTTTTCCGGTTTGTAGATTGCGGTACAACCGATATGGATAATAAAGTTGGCGAATTATAAAATCTATTGGGATTCTATTTTTTGCTTCAATCACTACTAAATTATTCACGTCTTCAAACCCAGCATCAATTTCTACCTGACTATTGTCGACAGCAAAATTATGATAATTACCAGATATGTCTTGAATTTTGTAAGAAATATTACCGCTTTTTAATCGACCAGTCAGGGTACTAACGGCTTGTGGTTCACCTTGTTCACGTTCTAGTACCTGGTCTATCATACCTGACATTTGCGCCACGTTTAATGCAACGCTCTCAGACGTGATTTCAAAGTTATCGAAAGACCTAACCCACTGTGGTAAGTACTCAACTTTTGGGCTTTCATTAGCTAGTGCCAACTTTTGATAGGCCTTAAATCTTCCTATAACATAACTGCCTCTTGTGTCAGGCAATATTGATAGCTTCGCATCTGAAAATATCTTAGGCCGACTTGCACTCCAGTCAAACTTCGTCATCAATCTCGGTTCTCGAAATTCTCTAATTTGTTGTGCACTTATTTTGAAAACTTCGGTGTTATCCACATGCTCCATGATTTTGTACTTTTCAAATAACTTTTCCCAAGCAACTTCTGTTTTGCTCAATGTACTACCTCTTATTTTTAGCCAGGCGAGTTTCATCTAGCCTATAGTTCATAATTAATACTTTGTCAACTTTTCCTCGGCCTCAACCGTTTGAATTGATGTTTCTTTTTGCTTTGACAATTTGCGTACTTGACGCATATTCATGATAAAGATTGTGCACAAAGGAAACCGAAGAGTTACTTAACATAGGGTGGACACCACGTTAAGTGAGATCATTAAAAGCTCTATACAAACGTTGTTGTTCTTTTGCATTAAATCCATCTAACGTATACCCCACGAAGCGTTGTTTATCTGAAGTTACGGGAGCATATGGAGGATCAAAATATATAGAAGCCCCTTTTTTAGCATTCTGTAATGCTTCTTCGAAATCTCCATTAAGAATTTGTATATTTGCTTTTATCAGGTAATCAGAAACTGCCCTTAATATTTCTTCATTAACGATTACAGGGTGTTTATAACTTCTGTATGGAACATTGATTTGGTTTTGACGATTTACTCGGAACAAACCATTGAAAACAATTTTATTTAAGCACATAAACCCTGAAGCCCTTTCAGTATTGCTTTTCTTTTTTATTAACTGAAACTTGAAAGTATGAAGACAGACTGATCCCTTGGTATCACAGGGCATATTT
>OBZA01000326.1_pt1 | contig 16713 bp, 21 predicted proteins | sample 1476871 | NCBI WGS metagenome assembly OBZA01 (sample SAMEA2580227, study PRJEB22360) | human gut metagenome | biome: human gut; feature: human-associated habitat; material: faeces | place: Denmark | collected 2008/2010
ACAATTGATACTTTTAATTATATAAAATCTTAAATAAAAACTTATTAGTTATTTATTTAGAAAAAGTATACAAACGATATTTTTCTTTTCTCAATACTTACAGTGTTGTAAGTTTATCTATTAATTGTTGTAATATTTTATTATTGATGTTTTTATAATAAGTAAAGAGAAAGAAGGTGAAAAAAGTGGAAAATACAAATAGTAAAATGCATAAAAATGACAATAGTTATGTTTTATCAGCATTGAGTTATTTAAGTATCTTTTTTGCACCTATCATTTTACCTTTATTGGTATGGATACTTGCGGAAGAGCCAACGTCTGAGCATGGTAAAAAAGCATTAGGGAACCATGTTATAACGTGGATCAGTTTTTTTATAGGTAGAGCGGCATTTATTTTTTCAAAAGAGGTCTTTGATAAACCATTCGATCATCAATTATTAATATTTGTTATTGCTTTAATCATTGCTATTGTGTTCTTTTTAATTGCTTTAATATTATATATCCTCAACATTATCAGAGGAATTAAAATTTTATTAAAAAAATAAGTCACTTATATATTAAATTAAAAAGGGAGTACTATACTTCCTTTTTAATTTAACGCTTTTCTATAACTGATGACTTTATTTATAATCTAAGATACTTTCTTCAACGTTTCTAATCACATCTCGCGAAACCTCAAAATTATTATTAATATATCCATGCTTATTAACCGATAGAGCAATCGATTGGCCTGCATAATAATCATTTTGACTTACTCTAAAGGCACGAGTAAATGCTTCACCATCTTGTATTTTATCAATTAAAATATCTCTATTCACAAAAATCGGTTGGCTAATATTTATAGCTTTTCCATCCTTTATATTAAACTCATACAATCTTAATCCATATAATTCAAGATCGTCATTATTTTTCTTAATGACGTATTTAATCGCATTATATTTTCTAGCCATCTTTTTAATCCTTTCTATTGCTATATTATAGTAATTTTTATTTTAGTTTTCATTTATAATGTGTATTTCAAAAAACTTGAAAGATAATTTATTTATTATATAAAACCACTATGAACATTGACATTCAATCACTGCAGTTTAAATTAATAAAAAAAGAGGACAAAGACCTCTACACATCTTTGACCTCATAATATATTCACTTAATCATTTTTTAATTGTTCTTTGACTTCTGCGATAGCTTCATCCATTGTTTTATTCGATTTAAGTGCAACGCTCGCGATAAAACTACCTTCTACTAAAGGAGCTTCTATTTTTTCTATGCGATGTGAACCTTCATACATTTCGATTGCCATATCAAGATTCATACCAGCAGATCCTATATCATAAAAACATATTGCATCGTCATCTAATTCATTTATCACTGAAAGAATACGATCAAAAGATGTCCCTATACCATTATCATCTAAGCCACCAATATCAATGATATTAATGCCATTATCTGTCATTTGTAAATTTAAATCTTTGATACCTTCAGCAATTTTATTACTATGACTCACAATTACTATTGAAGTCATTTTACCTCTCCTCCTATCATTGCATTTAAAATATAAACACTACTTTGAGCACCTGGATCGATATAACCTTTTGAATCTTCTTTAAAATATGATGCTCGTCCTTTCGTAGCTATCATGTTTTTAGTTTCATCAGCATATGATTGTAATGTGTTAAAATCAATGTTTTCATCATTATCTAATGCTTCTCTTGTACGTTCAATTACGTCATACATCGTTTTTTCATTTAATTCTACTTTTCCACGTTGTTTAACGGCTTCTGAAAAAGCAGCAATCATCTCTTTTAAATTTTCTTTGTCAATATCATCTTTAACGACATTTGCCATTTTAACAAAGCTAAAACCGTATAAAGGACCTGAGGCACCGCCCACTTTAGACATTAATGTCATTCCTGTTGATTTAAATAATGACTTCATATCTGTGTCATCCAGACCTTGTTCTAACGCTTCAAATCCTCTGACCATATTCACTCCATGGTCGCCATCACCAATGGCACGATCTAAATCAGTTAATTCACTTTCTTTTTCTTTAAAAGTTTCAACTAAACTAAGTAGTCTTGTTTTCATGTCTTGTACATTCATTGAAAAGTCACCTCATTATCTCTATTTTTATTTAAAAATAACGACTTGTTGTTGGAGCTAAAAGACCTTTTTCTATTTCTTCACTATAAGGAACCACTGTAATGGAGAAACCTTGCATATCAAGTGATGTCATATAATCACCAACAAACCATTGTTTAGCAGCTATGTCATGTTCTTGGAATTGTTGATTTAAATACTTCGCCACAATACTTAATTCAGATAAAGGCGTGCCTCCCATACCATTTACCATAACAATTAATGATTGATCTTTCACTTCTTTTAACAACTCATCTAGTAAACGCTCAATAATAACATCAACCGATTGAATCGCTTCACGGTGTAACCCTTTTTCACCATGAATGCCGATACCTATTTCCATTTCATTATCATCAATATCGAAACTATATTTCCCAGTTGTTGGCACCATTGGTGAAGTAAGCGCCATCCCAATACTTTTAATTTTAGGAATAAACGCTTCAATTTTGTTTTTAATATCTTTTAAAGATAGGCCTTGGTCCGCTAAATAACCTGCATATTTATGAACGAATACCGTACCAGCCACGCCACGACGTTTTTCTACATCTGAAACAGCAATATCATCATTCACAATGACACGTTCAACTTTAATATCTTCCATTTGTGCCATTTCTTGAGCCATCTCAAAGTTCATAACGTCTCCAGCATAATTTTTAACGATTAATAATACACCGTCGCCTGTATCGACTGCTTTAATAGCATCTAAAATTTTATCTGGAGTCGGAGATGTAAAAACTTCACCACATACTGCCGCATCAAGCATACCATTAGCTACATAACCCGCATGTGCTGGTTCATGACCACTACCACCGCCTGATACCAAGGCAACTCCTGAATTTTTTTTATTTTTTTTAACAACAACTGTTTCTGAAATAATTTCAATATTATCATTCGTTAAAGCGAGACCCTCTAACATGTCTGTTAAAATATTATTTTTTTCTTTAATTAATTTTTTCATCAAAAAGCGACTCCTTTTGGCATATTCAAAGTAAGTTTATCTAAGATTAAATATCAACATCATTTTCTTTATTTAAACTTGGAATTTTCATATTAGTAAATATAAAAATACTCTTTCAAAAAAGGATAAAGACATAAGTTTTATCTTTATCCTTCTAATTACTTATCTATTCTTAGTTATCTTCTTTACGAAAATTAACCTTTGGAATTCAACGTACTTTTAGATAATTCACTTACTGTTAAAATAGCGTCTGCAATGTCATCTGCATTTAACTTATCACTTAAATTTGCAAAAGTATCATTTGGTTCTAAAGCACGCTTACCTACGCGAACCAAATCTTCATAACTTTTATCGGCAATGTGGAGTTCTTCTAAAGTCGTTGGCATATGGATACTACTTAAAAATTGTTGATATTTTACAAATTTTTCTGTTGGCGCATTTTCCAATACTAATTGGACTAAAATACCATAGGCCACTTTTTCACCATGCGTTAAATGATGAATATCGCCTTCAAGTGCTGTAAAACCATTATGAATTGCATGAGCAGCTGCAAGTCCTCCATTTTCAAATCCTAAACCTGAAAGTAATGTGTTCGCTTCAATCACTGCTTCAACTTGTGGAGATACAATATGATTTTTAATTGCTTCATATGCACTATGTCCATATTCAAAAATTACTTCTTCACATTTCTGCGCAATCGCTAAGCTAGCTAATGATGGTTTTCCACTAAACATATTTTTTCCTTGTCTACGTAACGTAGATTCTACCTCAACTAAAGTAGCTAATCCATCACTCATCCCTGAAGCAAATAAACGTACAGGCGCTTGCGCAACAATTTGTGAATCCACCATTACTGTATCAGGATTCTTAGGGTAAAATTCATAACCACTAAATACGCCATTATCATCATAAATAACAGATACGGCTGCCGTAGGTGCATCCATTGAGGCAGTAGAAGCGAAATCGATAACACTTGCATTTAAAGCATTGGCTACTGCTTTACCTGTATCAAGTGCCTTTCCACCACCTAAACCAATGACTACATCTATGCCTTTTGTCTTAGACTCATCAACGATACGATTAATTTCATTCTCTGAAGATTCGCCTTTAAATGTTTCGTAATCATAATTAACTTCTGAATTATTTGAAAAACTTTGATCAATTTGATCTTTAGTTATATTCCAAACAACTTCATCTGAGATTATTAATGCATGTGAACCTAAACGTTGTGTTTCATCTGCGATAGATTCGATAACTCCTTTTCCTTGTACATATCTTCCTGGAGATTGATAAATAATTTTTGCCATAGAGCTTTCCCTCCATAATAAATATTTATACTACATCATTTAATAACTCTTCAGTAAATTACGCTCACAAATATATGATATAGAAAATACATATTAGCGTATTTACCATTACAATACGAAAAATAAGAATCAAGAGAAAGATTAAGTTGCTTAAAAAATTGATTTCTCTCTACACTTCCATTATTAATCTATTAACTATAATTGTCCACATATTAGCTAAAACTTCATTAAATTATCACTTTAAAACTTAAATATTGTAATATTATAATTTATAACCTATAATTGACTCTATCTTTACAATAGTTTTTATTGTGTTAACCTGTAGTTGTATTATTCTTAATCTAACATAAAAATTTTAACCACTTTCAATTTATTCTGGAGCGTAAATTGAAAGTGGTTTTTTTAATTTATTATATATAGGTTTACTAAACAATAAGCTTAAAATAGAACGAGATAACTCTATTCTCTATTATGTTCGGAATGAATCTATAAGTGGATATCATACGTTTATTGATTACTTAAAAAATAATTATAAAATCGTCTTGAAAATAAATTTGAATGTGTATTTACAATAAAATTAATCATCATATTCTTCTCTGAGCAAACTATACACATAACTATCTGAGAATTCCCCTTGTAAACATTCATCACTTCTCAATATACCCTCTTGTGTGAATCCAAGTCTTATTGGTATAGCTCGGCTTTTCTTATTTTTAGTAGACATTCGTATTTCGATTCGATTAATATCATATTCTTCATATACATATTGAATAAGTGCTTTAGTGCATCTAGTCATGATGCCTTTCTTTTGGAAATCTTCAGCTAAATAATAACCAATCGAGGTACGTTTGTTAACTAAATCTAAATAATGTAAACCAATGACGCCTACAAGTTTTTGATCATACCAAATGCCACAGTGAAATCCATATCCTCATCACTGCGGTTTTTAAATGACACTCTTCGGTTTAGACTCGTTACATTTGAACTGTCATATTCAATAATGATAGGTTATCCATTTTAGATTATAAGTTTGGTACATTTAATTTTAAGTTATAATTAAATGTATCAAACTTATAATCAACTCGACGAGGAGTATATATACAATGGAATTAATTTATAATAGTACCTTAAAATTTTACGACATTATATTTAAAAATATTAATGATACTTTTGAATTCTTAAATGATAACAGCAAAATAGAAGTTATATCTGATTCAAAATTGGAGTATCCTTATTTTAAAGTAAAAAATAATCGAATAGCCTTCAAAGATAATTTGTCAGAACTGTTAGAATATTTGGAGCCTGAAGAAGCTTCCTCTATTGTACTCAACAGAATTTTAGATAGCTTAGAACTGATATTAGGTTCCAAACTAGACTTACCAAATTTTAATGAACAATTTAAAGAATTTAAGAGAAGTTTGAATCGCACAGTGTTTTATGGCAGGAATTTAAACCCTTTCCTTCTAAACAATCTATATGAAGAAAATTTAGTAAGTTTACAAAATAAACAATATAAAAATATGAAAACATACATCACTTTTAGTCGTAACTCATCTATTAACTTTCGATTCAAAGATTTTAGTGATGAGTTCAATCAAGTTGACCCACAGGTTAATCTTTTTCATATTATAAAGAATGTGCTTAACCATTCGTTAGAAAAACAGTATAGCAATGAATTTAAACCATCAAATCTTGAAGTTTCACAAAAGTTACAACGTTTACTAACTCCTCATACCAATTGGATATACAATTCAAAAAATGCAATTAAAAAGTTAGATTTAACATTTACTAGAAAAGATATTATTAATACATTAGAATCTACTACCTCATTAAAATTTAAGGAGGATGCAGAAAAAAGTAAATTTTTCGACAGGTTTTCTAAGATAATTCCTAAAGGCGAATACACTTTTAAAGATTTATTGATAATTACAACTATTACATTTTTCAGAGAAAAATATAGATTAAATAACTCTAATAATGCTTCATTTTCCAACAGTTATTTTGCAACTCTTTATACGTCATCTTTTGTAAATAAAAAAACAAATGAAATTTTAAAAAGTTATAAATCTGCTAGCACTTTCGATACTAATAGTTCATTAAAATCAGAATTTAATGAATCAATTTTTCAATTCCAGAAAGACATCACTGATTATCTACATAACAAATTGGAAATTTCAAAAGACAATAAAACTTATTACAATTATCAAAAAAACATAAAGCAATATCTAGAGCCTCATATAACATACTTAATTTATGAAATATTTTACTTAAATTCTTTACCTTACTATGAATTCTTAATAATTACGTTGAGAGATTATGAAAATTTCATATCTAATAATCTTTATATATTGAATCAAAATAATCCTACTAAACTTTTGATATTAGCCAATAAGCTGCAGACAATTTTTACTGATTGGAGTAAAAGCTTAGATAAAGCAGATAGTAATGCTTTTAATACCAATGGAATTACTTCACCTAATAACTTAATGTCTTTAAATCTCACCCTAAATAATGAGACATCATATTCTTTCCTAAAAGTTTTAAGACTCTTAGAAAAAAATAATTTCAGAAAAGATTTTTATAATAAATAAGACCATGAAGCTCTTCATAACAAAGTTCACTGTGTCTAGACCCTTAACTATTACCAAAAGTTAAAGGTCTAATTTTTTTATTTTAATTGCTATATTCTATGAATAGTTAATTAGTAAACAATCACTAATTAACTCAGTCTACTTTTAGTAGATAAGCCTGTACATTGAAAACTAAATATTGGAGGAGGCAAAATGAATTTAAATTTGTCGAAACTATTTTTACTACCGAGCAATATATCTCCAAATGTAATTGAAAGTAATTTGGACAACCTGATAAATACTTCTTCAGTATTTAATAATTTGTATTTATTAGAAGAAAAGATATCACCCATTATTAGTTTTATCGAAAATAAGGGGGTGTTTATAAGTTCTAGTTGGATGGAAAGTGAAATAAGTCGTCTAAACAACTTATTTGATACTTCACACAAATTAAATTCACTAATTACTTTCTTAAATTCGAAAAAAAGAAAAGGTAACAGTATTGTTGATAAAGAATTATCCCATATTAAAAAATGGATAATTCCTCTTGAAATGACTTCAAATAAATCAGCTTCTATCTTCAAAATTCAAGGTGAATGGAATCTTTATTCTTCATATAGTGGGCGTATGACTGCTAAGAAGATGCCATTAACTTCTATACCTAAGTCTATGCGAAAGCATGCTATAGCAAGTAGTTCACACAAAGAGTTGTGGTCAATAGACCTAAACCAAGCTGAATTACGATTTTTAGCATATTATGCTAACGATCAGTTTTTACTAAATCATTTTAGTACTGATCAGGACATGTACAGCTATATTGGTAGCTTGATTACTCCCTACAATCGTAATGCACAATCTGAACGATTGCGTAATATATGTAAAACCTTCTTCCTTGCTTGGCTTTATGGAGCAAGTACTAACACATTGATGAAAAAGTTAAGGAAGAACGGTTTTGATATTACTTCAGTTAATGTAAACCACATATTACAACAATTAGAGCGTACAATACCACAAGCAGTTCATTATTTAGACTTATGCTCAAGTCAAAATGAAGTGCAAACCTTCTTTGGAAGAGTTATGCCACTTGTCAAAATGAAAGAGAGCGCTAAGCGTAACTTCGCACTTCAATCATCAGTCGCGACCGCGATTAAGTTACTCATGTTGGAAGCATACAAACTTGATTTAGATATCGTTCATGTCATTCATGATGAGCTATGGATTGAAGTCAAACCAAGTTATTCAAATTGGCAAGAATTATTGCAACAAAATTTCGAAAAAACAATCAATAGTTATCATAATGGGTTCCCATTGAATAATATTTTAAAATTTAATCAATTAAAAGGAGAATAGTAACTATGGTTAAACACAGTGTAAATTATTTAACAGATGAAGTAATGCAAGGTATGGTCTCAATAACAATTAATAATGCAATAGATGATAAAATCCCTACATCCAATGGAGAAGCAGATGTTATTAAGCTAGATGTAACTATAAAAGATAGTAATCATAATTCTAAAAATTTACTTTCCCATCTTATCTTTGTTGACACAAATACAAACTCAATATATGGGCAATTTGTTAAGTCAGTAGCTAATGCTCTAAGAAAAACTGACTTTGACTCTATTGATTTAAAGAATTTAAATGGCACAGCAAATTACTATATTAATAATAAAGGCTATCCTGTCCTAACCAATTGGAAATTCATCATACCGCTTAATCAAAGCGAGCAGATGATTCAAGAGTATATTAATAGTCAACAAACTACCTCTAGTCAACCTCAAGTGGATTCTTTTGATCCATGGGCTGATGCAGAGGAGGATGATTAACTTGATTAACGTAAAGTCAACTGAAAATTTAAACATTGTTAATCCATTTATCAAGCAACAACCAGATAGAACTACCTTAATTAACAAATTGGAAGACGCTACTACTGCGTCTTCTCCAATTTATCATTTATCAGACCTTAATGGTCAAGATCAAGAATGGATATTGCGACATACCTTAAATAAAACATTTTACACGTATCATGCAAACCAAAGCCCCGATGTACCATCAATTTCGAAAACAGCATTATCACAAAAAAGTTGTAATTTTGATCAATCTCTTCAAAATATATTAAAAGAGTTTCTGTCTTACGAAACGCAAAAGGGAGAAACACGTATAAAAAAAGGAAGAACGGCAAAATTCATCGATGCTTGTTTTAACATTGCTAGTACTTCCGATGACCCAAATAAAGTGAAGATTTACAATTATGAAAAAGGCGTGTGGGAAAACACTGATCTTCCCTTGCAAAGGTTTATCTATGAACTTTGTTACACGTTAGAGACAAGTTGGTCGAAAAATCTTGAAACTGCTTTATTAGACCAAATTAAGCGACGTATTAAGGTCTATGATCCTAGAGATTTCAATCAGAGAGCACTTACTTTAGAAAATGGTGCTTTTAATTATAATACATTACAAATAGAGCCTACATCGCCCTTACACCTTTCAACCATTAAATCACATGTAGAATATAATCCAGACGCTAAAGCCCCAGTATTTCAACAGTCTTTGCGTGAGTGGTTTGATGATAACGATGATATTGCATTTGTCCAAGAGTGGTTTGGCTATGTACTCTCCAAAGAGTTTAAAGCTAATGTTTTCTTGTTAGTATATAGCCAGGGAGGAGAAGGTAAATCGACATTATTTGGTTTATTAGAACATATTGTTGGTATACCTAACACGACTGCCATTTCATTGAGCAACTTCAATCAAAGTTTTGGACTTGAGCCTTTATTACACAAAAAACTTAATTTAGCTACTGAATCATCAAACACTGAATTTAGTACAGATAAACTCAAAGCTATTACAGCTGGTGAAAAAATAACGGTTAATCGCAAAGGACTTAAAGAAATCGAAACTGTAATCTCTGCTAAAATGACATTCCTATTAAATGACTTACCAGTACTTAAAGATAAAAGTAATGGACTCCAACGTAGACTTCTAATCTTACCCATGACTAAACCGATACCTCTAAGTTCGCAAAATAAAAATTTACCTCAGCAGCTTGAAAAAGAGTTATCAGGTATATTGAATTGGGCTTTAGACGGGTTACGTCGCTTAGATCAAAACGATTATCAATTTACAACTTCTAAAAGTATGAATGTAATTAAGCAAAAATATTTTAACGAAATTTCACCTATGATGGACTTCATAAGAAATTGCTTAGACATTAATTCTAATAATAGTAATATATTGGGCAACGAATTGATAGCCACTTTCAAATCGTGGTCAGAGATGCATAACTATAATGTAACTCATTTATTATCACCTATTGCATTCTGGCGTGAATTTAGTGTTGAAATGCAAAAACTAGGTATTAATTATACTAAAACTAAATCTTCTGGTAAAACAGTCGTTAAAGGTATTAAGTTCAAAAGTGACAGTAGTGATGATAGTGACGTTAAAAATAACTAACTAAGAAAGGTGATAAAAGTGGAAGAACTTATAAATATGTTAGCGGATATTATAATTGAATATCTCGACGAACAGTCTGAATAAAATTGTCGCTCTAACTCTCTTAGAAGGAGTTAGAGCTCATTAAATGTAAATTTAAATGTATATTATCATATTGGAAAGGAGGCCCTACAATGGATAAAATTATTGGTTATGCACGTCAATCCATAGATAAAAAGAAGATAGAAAATTCTGTTAAATCTCAAATAAAAGCAATCCAAGCCTATACAAATAAACATCATCTTCAAGATGTTACATTTCTAAGCGATGTAAAAAGTGGTCGTACTACTACACGTGATGGCTATCAGTCTATGTTAGATATGATACGAAACAATGAATGCCAACATATTATTGTTTTTCGTATCAATCGTTTGAATCGAAATTACCATGATTTTTTAGAATTCCAGGAATTATGTGAAACGCACCAAGTTTTAATTACCTCGTTATGTGATGGTCAGTTTGATTTATCTGATAAAACTCAAGCTTTCAAGATAAGGTTTTTAGCAATTCTTGGTGAAACAGAAAGTAAAATTATCTCAGAAAACGTCAATTCAGCTAATGCACTGAAAGCTAAGAATCATCAATTATTAGGTACAAACGCGCCATTTGGTTATATATATAAGAATAAATCCTTCGATATCGATCCAACTAAGGTTGCAACAATTAAATTTGTTTTTAACTCATATATTCAACAAGGTTGGGGCTATAAAAAAATATCCCAAGCACTTAATAATCACATTGAATTATTTAATAGAACACCTAAACAGGTTAAGCGTATTCTTACTAATGCAAAGTATGCTGGTCTAATACGCAATCAATTTGGTGAATATAAAGGAAACTTTAAACCTATTATCGATGAGACAATATTTCATCAAGCTGAAACGATACGCGTTTCTAAACAAACACTAAAACATCAACACCCTATGGTTTTACTTCGTAAGAAAATCAAATGTATTTGTGGTGCGACAATGACACCCATACGTATGAAGAGAAAGCATATGACGCATCCTATTACGTATTACATTTGTCCTCTGAATGAAAATGTAGGTTATAAAAAGTGTGATATGGGATATCTTGTAGCCTCCGAGATAGATCAACAAACGATTGACATTATTGAAGATAATATTCTAACTAAGCCTACACTACAATGTTTAGAATCTATGGTTCAAAAGAGATTGGCTACTAAAATTCATCGAAGTAAGCCTAATTTTAGTAAAGCTACCCTTATTGAAGAATTGTCTAAAAAACAAATCAGCATTGAGGACTATAAAATGAAAATCAACGAGTTGGAAATCTGGCAATATAAAATGAACTACTATCAACAATCTAATTCTGATATAAACGTTCACAAAATCACAAAAAATATTTTAAATAATTATACACTGTATCTTGACCAACTAACTGAAATGATTACTCGAGTAACCGTAGATCAAGATAAAAATATCACAGGTGTCTTTCTAAAAGACTACCCAATTAACCTATTAAAAGAAAAGGATGATATAAATGTTGTATCAAAAACCAAGTGAAGTACTTATTTTAGCTCATGAAAATGAAATAGATGAAAGACAACTAATGCCTGACGATAATATCGATATGTTAAAAGAAGAGTGTCAAAATTTAAATATTAAAGTTACTAAAGCTTACACTACTGTAGATCACTTAATTAACGACATAAAATATGGAATCGTTACTAATATACCCATCATAGTGTGGGGTCACATTTCAGATTATCCAAGTTTAGAACAATCACAACTGAATTATTACTCACATATTGATACGCTTCCCACTTTCAAAGTTTGATAAATAGTTAAAATATTAATAAATAAGGGTTTGATAAAATGAACACAGTCACAAATAAAATTAGAGTAGCCGCTTATGCTAGAGTAAGTTCTTTGAAACAGGTTGATAATTATTCTATTGCCGCTCAACTTGCTGAAGTAGAAAAGTATTGTACATTACATGATTATGAAATGACATCTCCTTATATAGATAACGGGATAAGTGGTGCCGAAATGAATAACCGACCCGCTTTACAACAAATGCTTAAAGATTTAAAAATGAATAAGTTTGATAAAATAGTCGTGTGGAAACTTTCTCGTCTCGGTCGAAGTATGAAGGACATACTTCAAATTGTTGAAGAATGTGAAAAAAACAATGTATCTTTTTATTCAGTAAGTGAACACCTTGGTATAGACAGTGATATGCATAAATTAATGCTGAATATCATGGGGTCTCTTGGTGAATACGAGCGTGCTATATTAAAAGATAATATTCGTCTCGCTTCTTCTAATAAGGCTAACGAAGGAAAATCCGTTGGTGGCCAAACACCTTATGGCTATGATCGTATTGATGGTAACTTAATTATTAATCAACATGAAAGTAGGATTGTAAAAGAGATATATCAAATGTATAGTCAGGGCATGAATTACACTGCAATTGCTAAAACATTAAATGACAAACATGAAGTCACAAAATTAGGTAAGCCACATTCCAAAGATTCTATATCTTATATTCTTAAAAATAAAGTATATCGTGGCTTAGTTGTTTATAATCAATATGTTGACTGGAAGAAAAAAGGTCGTAAAGGATATAATGATAAACCTATTATTACTGAAGGCAAGCATGAAGCCATTGTGTCTCAAGAACTATGGAATAAAGTTCAAGCGCAACATAAAGCAAGAAAATGTTATAAACGTGGTAATAACAAAACAGACAACCTTCTTACTGGTTTGTTAAAATGTAAAAGTTGTAATGCGAACTACGTCATTTCAAATACTGTAAATACGCTTAAGGATGGGAGTAAACGCCGTTTTCGTTACTATATCTGCCGAACACGTAAACAAAAAGGCTCTGATTGTAAAGAAGCTCCAAATATTCGTGCTGATTTCATAGAAGACTATGTATTTCAAAATATTAAGAATTTGATTCGTAAACCTGATTTAATTCAAAAAGTGGTCAATGCTGTTAACTCAAAAAGAACACCAGATACTACCCAAATTAAACATGAAATTGCTAATAAACAATTCCAAATAGAAGAATTGCGATCTAAATACGATAACTTAATTGAAGCTACTGAACAAGATAGCAGCATTATCGAATCAATTCAGCCAGCGTTACTTAAATATACTCAACAAATACGCGAATTAGAAAACAGTATTACACACCTAGAACGTAAACAACTAGTGGAACATCCAAAAATAGATACAAATACAGTGATTGATATTTTTGCTGTTTTATTTAAAAATCTAGAAAGCACAAATAAAACTTCTTTAAAAAATATTTATCACTTAGTCATCGATCATATCTATGTTGAAGCAGATAAAGGTAATAAAAAGCAGTTTTACATTACTTTTAAATTCAACAAAGATATCGTAGCAACCTTATTAAATAATATTAATCCAGACGAACAATTACTCAATTGTTCGTCTTCTTTTTTATCTCAAATATATTCTGAAACATTCTTCCTCGAATTTAGTCTATAAACCATTTTTTTCTATATCACTATCGTCACTTCTGTCACTATTTCTAACGTAACAAGTCACCCTTCAAATATATATTATCTCAATGATGTAGCTCATCAACTACATCACATTATAAATATCTTGGAGGTTATATGATGAAAACAATGACTCAGGAACTCAAACAATATATGACTCACTTATTTCGATTATCTAATAAAGAGGAATGGGAATGTGAAACACTAGATGAAGCAGCAGAAAATATACTTCCTGCTCGTTTCGTTGATAATTCTCCCCTTGCGCATCTTACACTTGAAACTTATACCTACTATAATAATGAGCTACACGAATTAAGTATCTATCCATTTCTGATGTATGCAAACAACCAACTCATCAGTATTGGTTATTTAGATCATTTTGATATGGATTTTCTGTACCTCACTGATACTAAAAACACACTTATCGATGAACGTCATTTACTAAAACAAGGAGGTAATTGCCATGAATAATTGGATCAAAGTGGCACAAATATCTGTTACGATTATTAGCCAAGCAATTATCATTATGAAAGAAATTCAAGACGAGGTAAAATAACATGAAAATCAATCGCTACATCACAAGAGGCATTAGTGAACAACTATCTCTAGACCTTCAAATCTTACTTTGGAATATGGTAAAAGAAAGAGATAATCAACCTCATACAGATTACCTACACATTTTCAGACTACAAGACGAAGATAATAATATAATCTCAATCACACATGAACAAGAACAGCCCGCATACAAATTGGAATATCACTATACAAACTATGTAAAAAATCAAAATGCATTACCTAAGAAAGTCTACGTCATTCGTGAAGATGATATAGACGCTTTTTATTATGTGATGCTTTTGCCAGAAGAATACTAAAAAGGAGAGACGAGTATGAACGCAATTACAAGTATTATAGAAACTAAAGCTATCTTCAGTGACGATGAAAAACATCGTTATTTACTTAAAAAAACATGGGATAGAAAATTGCCAACTTGTACAGTGATAACGATGTATCCTCATTTAGATGGAATATTATCTCTTGACTTAACAACTGTACTAATTCTAAATCAATTATCATCTGAAAACGATTATGGTTCAGTTTATCTTGTTAATTTATTTTCGAACATTAAAACACCTGAAAATCTTAAGCATATAAAAGAACCCTATGATAAGCATACAGATATTCATATTATGAAAGCAGTATCTGAAAGTGAAAAAATTATCCTAGCTTATGGTGCTTATGCTAAACGTCCTGGTGTCGAAAAACGTGTTGAACAAGTGATGGAAATGTTAAAACCTCATAAAAAGAAAGTAAAAAAGCTCATTAATCCAATAACGAATGAAATCATGCACCCACTCAACCCTAAAGCGAGACAAAAATGGACATTGAAATAAGGGAGGATTATCTATGAACCGTGAAACTAAACAATCAGATTGGCGAACAGTTGCTAGTTGTTTAGCATCACATAATTACACTTCAATTGTAAAAGGATTAGTGCATCATTTCACAGCTATCGAAGATGAAGAAATTCTTAATAAGATTTATAACGATTTTATGAATGATGACTCTATAACAACGGTACTTAACAATGATTTTCAAGATATTATTAATCACTATTTAACAAAATGAAATGTACATTAAAATCAAAGCATCCTTCACTTTTGTGGTGAGGGATGCTCTTATCTTTATTTTTTTGATTAATATTTGACTTAGGAAATATTACTTTTAAATTTAAAAATATTGTACAATTAAATTATTAGTTTTCACATGAAGAAATATGTAGTAAATTCACTATTAACTAGTATTATATTATCAAGCAATTGTACTATTAAAAGGTAGAGATCGATTAATGAAACAATATGTGTATCAAAATAATATTAATTTAATAAATTTGTTATACGAGAGCGATTTTTGGAAAATAATAAAAGAAGACGCAGAATATTATCGTAAAAATAATAAATTAAAGAGAGATAATTCTTTCCGTAAACTTAAATCTCTAATTGAATCTATATATGTAGATCCTGATGGCTTTGATAAAGCTCTTGCAGCTGAAATGCAAGATTTCTATAACGAAATGCAAGAATCACAATACATCAAAGAGTCTTATTATCTTAGTATTAATCATCAAAAATGTAGCCTAGATGCTCTTATCGGATGGAAACCACTTTTCCAATATAGAAAAGGTGATAAAAAATGGTTAGATGACTTAGAACTTATTAGAGGAAACAAAATGGGCCATTTAGCTTTTCCTGTACAAAAAAACTCTCTTAATCAACTAAGAGGAATTTTATTAAAAGATAGAATCGATTATACTCTATTTGATATTAAACTATTTTATGAAAATACAGCTCATTTAAAACTACAGAAAGCTTATGACCAAGAACCAACACGAAATTGGCTAATGTCATTTGGCACTTTTTATCAATTTATAGAGCGTATGCAATTGAATTACTTCGTCTATAAAGATCCCACTACCTTAAAATATGGTGTTATTGACTTATCATTGCCATATAATATATGATAAGTCACATTGCTTAAAAGAAATTCCAAAAAAAATTGAGCTTGAAGATGCTTATATTACGAATATACTTAATTATATAAAAAAATATGGCAAAGAATTATCTACTACTGTTGACTTGATGAATGATTATTATGTATAAAATAAAAAGAGCAGAGTCCGGGACATAAAGTTTCTGGATAAGTGAAAAAAGACAATTTCTATTGAAATAATATAGAAATTGTCTTTTTTAT
>OBZA01000338.1_pt1 | contig 16043 bp, 8 predicted proteins | sample 1476871 | NCBI WGS metagenome assembly OBZA01 (sample SAMEA2580227, study PRJEB22360) | human gut metagenome | biome: human gut; feature: human-associated habitat; material: faeces | place: Denmark | collected 2008/2010
ACAAGATTAAGACTTGTATTAAAAGATGAAAGTATTATAGATGAAAAAAAGTTATCTGAAATGGATGTAGTTAAAGGAACCTTTTCTACAGGAGGACAATATCAAATTATTATCGGCTCAGGAACAGTCAATAAAGTATTCGCAGAGTTAGAAAAAATAACAGGAAAAGAGCCATCAACAACTGCTGATGTAAAAGACAAATCGTCGAAGCATATGAATCCTTTACAACGTTTTGTTAAGATGTTGTCAGATATATTCGTACCAATTATACCAGCCATCGTTGCCGGTGGATTATTAATGGGTATTAATAATCTACTTACAGCGCCAGATTTATTCTATCATCATAAATCATTTATAGATGTTCATAGTCAATTCGCTGGATTAGCAGATATGATTAATGTTTTTGCTAATGCACCGTTTACACTATTACCTATTTTAATTGGCTTTAGTGCATCGAAACGATTCGGCGGCAATCCATTTTTAGGTGCAGCGTTAGGAATGATTTTAGTACATCCTTCATTAATGAGTGCATATGATTTTCCTAAAGCAGTTGAAGCGGGTAAGGCTATTCCACATTGGGATTTATTTGGATTACATATTAATCAAGTTGGATATCAAGGACAAGTGTTACCTATGCTTGTGGCAGCCTATATCTTAGCAACTATTGAAAAAGGATTACGTAAAATCATTCCTACTGTATTGGATAATTTATTAACGCCTTTACTTGCAATATTGAGTACAGCATTCTTAACTTTCTTATTTGTAGGACCTATCACTAGACAGCTTGGTTATTGGTTATCAGATGGTTTAACATGGTTATATGAATTTGGAGGTGCAATTGGTGGATTTATCTTTGGATTATTTTATGCTCCAATTGTGATTACTGGTATGCACCATAGTTTTATTGCAGTAGAAACAACTTTAATTGCAGATCAAGCAAAAACAGGTGGATCATTTATTTTCCCAATCGCTACAATGTCAAATGTAGCACAAGGTGGGGCAGCGCTTGCTGCTTTCTTAATTATTAAAAATAATAAGAAACTTAAAGGTGTGGCTTCAGCAGCTGGTATCTCAGCTCTTTTAGGTATTACTGAACCCGCTTTATTTGGAGTTAACTTAAAATTAAGATATCCATTTATTGGTGCAATAACAGGTTCAGCTATAGGCTCAGCCTACATTTCGTTTTTCAAAGTTAAAGCCATTGCTTTAGGTACTGCAGGATTACCTGGATTTATTTCAATTAACCCAGCTCATGCTGGTTGGCTTCATTATTTCATAGGTATGTTTATTGCGTTTATAATTGCAGTGATTGTCACTTTAGTTTTATCACGAAGAAAAGCTTACAAAGCTGCAGCAGAATAAAAAAGTAACCCTTGCGATACATTGCAAGGGTTACTTTTTTATTAAAGTTTTTGCTTACGCCATAAGAAAATACTTACAATAGTGACTAATATTAAAGAGATTCCTACGATAACCAGCCACGAAACGTAACTCTTATCATCAATAGGTAATGGAACGTTCATACCAAAGAAACTAAAGACAAGGGTAGGTAGTGTCAGTAATACCGTGAAAAGAGTTAATGTCTTCATAATATTGTTCATTTCATTTGAAAGTAATGAAGAATACGAAGACGTGATACTTTCTAAAATACCTGTGTATAATTCAGTTGTTTCAATCGCTTGGTTATTTTCAATGACTAAGTCCTCTAACAAATCTTCATCTTCTTCAAAACGTTTAATTGCAGGCAAACGGAATAATTTTTTAATAATCGTATCATTCCCTTTTAAAGCTGCTAAAAAGTAAACCAAACTTTTTTCTACTTCCATTAAACGATAAAGTTGTTTATTCGTAATACTATTTTTCAAATCTCTTTCAATACGGATTCTTGATTTATTTAAAAGACGCAAGTTTCTGTTATAGTGATTTGAAATAGTAAGTAAAATATCTAAAGCAAAGCGACTATGAAATTTTAAATTTACGTTATCTTGTCTTGAATAATTTTCAAGAAATTCATTTTCAGCATCACAAATTGTAAAAATCACACCATTTCCAATCACAATACCTAGAGGAATGGTAACAAATGAGAGAACATGACGATTCGTAGAACTTACAATAGGCAAGTCGACAATAATAAGAGAATAGCCAGTATCTTCATCATATTCAATACGTGCACTTTCATCTGCATCAAGAGGATCACGAATAAAATCTTCTGGCAGATTGTACTGTTCAATTAATTGCTCAATTTCTTCTCTATCAGGTTCGACAACATTTATCCATGATGCAGATTGGTTTATATTTGTTTCAACTATTTCATTAGTAGTTGAGTGTTTATATGCAGTCAACATAATCGATAGTTCCTTTCTTAGTCTTTATTTCGCTGTGTCAATATTTAAAGCTTTATATTGATGCTGAACCATGATTCTTAAAGGTCCATTATAAATAATTTTAAAAATATGATTGGTTAAATCTTCAACTGAAAGACGGTGGGGATCATTCACCCAAAATTTAACAGTAGATATTGTTGCACCAGCAACATAACTATGAAAATATTTTTCTGGTATACCTTCAATCTCATGATTTGTACTAATATATTTTTGCATATTTTCCCCGATTAAGGAATAAATTTTTTCTTCAAGTTTTGACTTCCTATTTAATTGTAAGATCGTTTGATAAAAAGTAATATTATCCGAAATATGTTGAAGCATATTTTTTAAAATAATATTAATAAAATTTTTAGCAGTATCTTCTGGATCTTTTCCCATAATATTATGAAGATGATTTAAGAATGTCATTTGAGAAATAAATTCATCTTCCATATCTGATAATAATAAATATTTATCTTCATAATGTAAATAAAAGGTACCTCTATTAATATCTGCACGATCTGCAATATCTTGAATTGTAATTTTTTCTAATTCCTTTTCATTTAATAATTCGATAAATGAAGACTTAATTGCTGACCTCGTCTTACGAACTCTCCGATCTTCTTTCATTCTGCATCAATCCTTTATAATTAATTAACAATATGATCATTATTGATTATTGTATTGAAGTGATAATCTCATTATAATTTACAAGGTATTAAATATTCAACACATTGTTCAATAAATATAGGTAGGTAAGTAGAAATGAATATTTTTAAAAGTAAATTACTATGGTTCGCACCAATTGTAGCTATTTTATTATTAGTGATATTCTCTTTAGCGTTTTATCCTGCATTCAATCCAAAACCAAAACAAATACCGATTGCAGTGGTAAATAATGACAAAGGTATAGATATCCAAAGTAATAAAGTAAATATTGGTAAAACAATTGAAGATAAATTAATGGATAGTGATTCTGATACTATTAAATGGATTAAAGTAGATAAAGAATCAGATATTAAAAAAGGGCTTAATGATAATAAATATTACGGCGCAGCTATTTTTAATAAAGATTTTTCAAAAAATGCAATGAGTAAAACGCAGTTGATTATTTGAAAAAAGGTGTATTATATTATTTAGATATCTAACTAAATGAGATAGGCACAAATGGAATATAATTATTAATATTGGGTTAGTGTGTTAGTATATGAAACGAAACATTATCCTAGTACTATTTATATTAAATGCGTTGTTTGGTTTAATAGGGGTTGTATGGTCATTATTAATCACTGAAACAATTTGTTCATTATTAGCAATGTTTATTGTATATATGTTAAGACACAAGTTAACTGTGGACACGCAGGCGTTAGTAGAAGAATAAAATAATTTGATATTAAAGTGAGCTATAAGGATGAGATCTCTTATTTAGCTCGCTTTAAATTTATATAAACGATGACATATTACAATAATTATTGTTAAATAAGTTATATTACTTTATTATTGTTAAATGAGTATTTTTTATAGGAGGACGTCAATGGTCATTTTAAAGCGAAGTTCTAAAGTAGCTATAGCGTTATTGATGATGTTCCTATTTTTATTCGTGCCGAGTATGACAAAAATAGCTTCTGCGCACGCTACTTTAGAAAAAACAACCCCAGCACAAAACGGTCTCGTATCAAAACAACCAGATACAATCGAATTAACATTTAATGAGCCGGTAAATGCCGAATATTCAGGGATAACGATATATAATGATAAAGGAAAGAAAGTTGCTGATATTAAACCGAGTACAACAGGACATTCAGATACTTTATCTTTCTCAGGCGATCAATTAAAAGAAGGTACACAACAAATTAAATGGCATACTGTATCTGCTGATGGTCATGAAATTAGTGATCAATTTGAATTTTCAGTTGGTAAAAAAACAGCGAATGGTGTAGATACTACTCCTGTTGCATATGAAACGCCTGCATTTTGGTTTGGTGTGTTTAGATATATCGCTGAAGGTGCAACAATTATTTTAGTTGGTTTGTATTGGTTAAACGGTATTGCACGTAGAAATAATTTATCAACATTTGATATTTTCCCTAGACATGTTGCTGTATCATTAATCATGATGATGGCATATATTATGTCACTTGTACTCTATCTGATGACTCTATCATCTGATATTTTGGATTCAGTTTTAACATTTAATCCAAGTGTCTTAATTCAATTCCCGTATATACTGAGCGCTATTGCTTTGATTATTTTAAGTGGATTGTTTGTATTAAGAAATATGGAACGAACATGGTATTGGGCTATTTCGATGATTATGATTTTAGCTTTAAGTATGTCAGGACATGCTTGGTCTCAAAGTGTTCCTGTTTGGTCAATTATACTTAGAACATTACACTTAGCTGGTATCAGTTTATGGCTAGGCGCATTAATTTATTTGTTTTCTTCAGTATTTACTAAAAAACGAGATGCAGTTGATTTATTACGCGAAATCTTATTTAAAGTGAATGGAGCTGCTGTTGTAGTTATCATTATTACAGGTATATTAATGTCGATTGATGAAACTAAAATTTTATCAATATGGTCTAATATGCAAACATGGACAATATTATTAATAATTAAAATCGTAGGAACATTAATGATGATGGCTTTAGGATTTATGCAAACAACGCGCGCCTTAAACAAACGTTATAGAATTAATAAAGTCTCTTTAATCGTAGAAGTTTCTATTGGTATTATTTTAATACTTGTTGGTGTTATTATGAGTCAAATTAATATTCCATAAAAGGAGATTGTAAAATATGTTTAAAAAATTATTTGCTTCAGGTTTAGTGTTCTTCTTTTCATTAGGTTTATTTAAATATGCTGATGCACATGTGACGATAAATCCAAAAGCAGTTGAACCTGGATCTTACGAAAAAGTGGATGTTCGAGTGCCTGTTGAACAAAAAGATCATACTGAAAAAGTCGAATTAGATATTCCAAAAGAAGTACAAGTGTCAAATATTCAACCTGTAGAAGGATATAAATATAGTTTAGATAAAGACAAAAAAGGTAATATCACAAAAATCACTTGGAAAGCGAAAGATAAAGGCATTGGTCCTAATGAATTTATCGAATTCCCACTTCTTGTAGCAAGTCCTAAAGAAGAAGGCACATATTCATTTAAAGCTGTGCAGACATATGATAATAAAGATAAGGTAAAATGGACAGGCAAAGCGAATAGTGAACATCCTGCTCCAACATTGGAAGTGGAAAAAAATGCAAATGCTGTAACTGTTAAAGAAGACAACGCTAAAAAAGATGAAAGAAGTCAATCATCTTCAGGTGGTTCTATCGCATTGTGGATTATTTCACTTGTTGCCATTATTTTATCTTTAGTTGCATTATTTAAACATGCAAGAAATAAATAAGACATATAATAAAGTGACTTCTAGTGCTTGCTAGAGGTCATTTTTTCGTAACATGATTTGATTACAAAATTTTGTCACTTTAAAGACGAAGATAATCGATTATAATAATTGAAGTAAGGGAGGATTTTTTATGTCGCAGATTATTATACGCTTTTTTAGTCTATATGATTATTGGACTTGTAAGTGGATTTTACTACAGAGAGTTAACGAAAGCACATGATTTTACGGGCGATACGCAACTAGCTCTTGTTCACACACATACATTAATATTAGGTATGTTTATGTTTTTAATTTTACTTCCGCTTGAAAAAGTATTTAAGTTAAGTAGTTATTATTTATTTAATTGGTTCTTCATTGTATACAATATCGGTGTTATTGTTACTGTGGGAATGATGCTGACAAAAGGTACTTACCAAGTCACTGGAAAAAGTTTTTCACCAGAAGCATTTGCTGGATTTGCAGGTATCGGTCATACAGGAATGCTTGCTGGCTTATTATTACTTTTCTTTTTACTAAGACAAGCCATTTTAAAAGAACAAAGAGATTAAAATAATAATTTGAGACACAATAGATTTAAACCTATTGTGTCTTTTTTTATAATTAAGCATAAAGAGACTACAAGAGGAGGACGTCTTAATGATTCATTATTCAAATCATCCGCCAAATGTTAAAGATTATTGTGAATTAAGAGTAAAAGCGGGCATGAGTCCTAAATCAGAAGCAGCAGCACAAAAAGGATTACCTCATGCATGTTTTAATATTACTATTTATGAAGAATCAACATTGATTGGGATGGGTAGAGTCATTGGAGATGGGGGAACTGCATTTCAGATTATAGATATTGCTGTGCATCCATATTATCAAGGACAAGGTTTTGGGAAAGAAATCTTAAAACAAGTGATGGCATTTATTGAAAATCATGCAGAAAAAGGGACATATGTCAGTCTGATTGCAGATTATCCAGCTGATCAATTATATAAGAAGTTTGGATTTCAATCTACCGAGCCCAAATCTGGTGGAATGTTTAAAAAATATTAAAAAAGAGATGAGATTAAATGTCTTTTAAGTTCGTTATGTTATATCTAGATTATGCTTTACGTAGATATTCTAAATAAAAACCTCTAGGTGATGGCTTTTAGATTACAAAATATAAATGAATTTTTAAGTTCTAATAAGCTAAATAAAGCTGAAACAATTATTTGAAGTACATCTAGTACATAAATTAAATATATTATTTAATAAAATATTCATAAAATAATATACACATATAAAATGAATGATGATAATATATAAATGAACAAATACACCTATTGTTCAGTACAATATAGTAAATGATTGTGAGACATTGAGTCATAATATAGTTATATTTTAAATAAAAATGTTTCATCATTTACACCTATACAGCTAAGAATAAACATCAAGAATAGGAGTGAATAATCACTGTGAATTATCGAGAAAAATTACAGAAGTTTAGTATCCGTAAATACACAGTCGGTGCTTTTTCAACTGTTATTGCGACATTAATTTTCTTAGGTTCACCTCAAGCACACGCCAGTGAACAACTACAAAAAGATGCGCAAGTGATTCAAGCAAAAGCTAGAGCCCAAGAACAAACTTCAAATGAGACAAGTAACAAGCAAGTTCAATCTAACACAGAACCTAAAGCTTTACTTGTATCTGAGAGTCAAAAAGAAAACAATGAAACTCTAAATAAAGTTCAGACTACAGATACATTAACAAATGATTTAACATCATTTTCATCTCAAAACGAAAACAAAGATACATCTCATACAACAACAGATTTAAAAGAAAACAATGAAGCTAAATCTCAACTAAATAAATTAGATGATATAAATGTAACCGAGGTAAATGAAGGACATAGTCATGACAACCGTAATCGTACTCGTTACGAAGATAGAGAAGCATCAGATGATACACTAGTATCTTCAACTTTAACAACAATTGATGCTGATAAACTTCAAGCAGCTTATGACCGTTCTTACGCTGAATATCGAAAAATTGATAGAGAACAATCTGATAATAAAAAAGTTGCTAAAATTAAAGCAACATTTGACAAAGTTAATGACTTTTTTAGTACTAATGATAATACAAACCAAGCATTAATAAATGAATTATATAAAGAAATAGAACAAGCTAACGCTTTAATCGGTTCATTACCACAACGACAAGTAAGTACAATCAGTACAAGAGCAAATAGAGAAGCACGTGCTGTAAGATCAAGTAGACGTCCTGTACGTGGACAAGGTGGGACGAGACCCCCTAGCAATACTGCTAATACTTATACCCCGCCAGTAGTTCATAACTCTAGACCAAAACCTGGCTCAAAAGTAAAAAAGAATTCAGATTTGTATAATAATGCTAAAAAAGAATGGTATGTAGAAAATGAAAATGATGGTTCCGGTTATTGGTCAGGAACGTTTTTACATGCAACGAATAAAAGTGCACCATATTACGCTACACGTTCTCATTATCGAAATATGAGTCCATCTAGTGTTAGAGGTATTGCAGAAATTTCATCAATTAGACAAAATGATGGATATTTATGGACGATTAATTTTAATAAGTATCATATTAAACGTAATGGCATGGTATTTTGGTTTGGTTTACCTAAAGGTCAAACGCCAACGGGACCAGTACGTTTTACTACCACAGATGTAAATGGTCATGAAACATCATCATCTGGTACTGGAGACGGTAGAGATCAAGCATTATCAAGAATGTGGGATTCTGCTGGTGGTATTACTTCTAGTGCATATAATTTCAGACAAGGAAATCCTTTGAATAGAAGTGAGTTCTATAACGATTCAGTTAATCATATTTATAATTTAGGGGATTTTGCACGTGGTAATGAAAATCAACCATTTACATTCTTTGAAAGAGAAGGTGTTCCAAATAAAATTAAAGTAGCTGGAGACGATATTTATCGTTATTTAACTGGGCAAGTAGATCATAATCAAGGTATTGATCATATCTATGCATTTCAAGCTAGAGGAACAGATAGTTATACCATTCAATTTAAAACGTCTGGTAGCTCACAAGATAGATTATATTATGCAGCAGGTGGTAGAGGGATTGAATTTAATGAAATCAACAACTATAACCAATTATATTTAGAGCCGCTAGAACAGTATAATGATCGTAAAACTAAAATTGTAGATGTTATCGATCGCGTACTGCATATTGACCATGTTGAATCAGCTTATGATGTGCCAGAGCGTAGAATAATGAAAAAACATTACTTAGATGGCGATTTCGCTACACACGAATATGCTGAAGATGTTTCAAGTTATCTAAGTAACCCTAGTGATCATGTAATGGGTTTATTCCCTAGAGTGCCTACTGATCGTTATAGAGGTAATTTTGGTGTAAATCCGCTTAACTCTTATGAAATTCATGAAATGTTTTCTGAAGAAAAATTAAAAGAGGCTGCGAGAACAGGAAGACCAATTGAAATTTTTGTTGGGTTTAATGTAAGTGATGCATACCATAATGGTGAAACAATCAAAAAAGTAAATTTATTTGTCAAACCAAAGTTAGAACAATCTATTGGATTCTATTCAGATAATGCACCCGATAATAAAGAGAATTCACCTGAATCACAAGCTGCACATCATGCTGTCTTTTTACAACAAGAAGGTCAAATGCTTAATACAGTGACTAATGGTAATAGTAAGGATTATCATCAAAATATTCGGATTCAATTTAAAAGTAACGAGTCTGCAAATGTATGGGAAATCTCTGGATATCCACCCTCTCTACGAATTGAAGATGCAGTAGATAGACCCAATACAGAACTTGAGAAAAATAAAGTATTGGTTGGTCAATTGCCACCAGGACGCCATGTGATGACAGCGAGAATTGGTAATGAAACTAAAATCTTTGAAGTCATTGCCAAACCCAATCCGCCAGTTATTTCAACACTTGCGGCACAATTAGGACAAAAAGGTGGTAAAAAACCAACTATTACAGTGACACATGTACCACAAGATGAGAGAGCAAAAGTACGTTTAGTTTCAGGTGGTACAGATGGTGCAGGTCCTGGCACATCACCTTTAGGCTATACTGTACTCGCAGAAAAGATGGCAAACTTAGATGGCACGGTGACATTTGAAGAAAGTGATTATACTAATCCTTTACCTAATAATGGGGTTATTAGAGCAATTACATACTATGAAGATCCAGTGCAATCCAACTTTAGTAATTCGATTAATGTAGGACTAGATACTACACCGCCAACTTTTGGTGACGTAAGAGGCCTTCAAGATAAATATTATCGTGGAGATAACGTTAATATTTCAATTCCTGTTTCTGACAATGCATATGGTTCAGGTGTGGAAGATGCATCTATCACTGAAAATAGTGGTTTACAAGCAGTATTTAATAGAGATACTTCTGGAGACGCAGGTACTTTAGTGATTACTGGAACGATTTCTAATAATGCAACATGGAACAGTGATATTCTTGTTCAACCTGTAACACATGATAGAGCAGGTAATAATACTAATGTAAGTCCATATCATCTTCATATTGGAAAGTTATCAGATGATAAACCAGTTCAGTTATTTAGCCAGCAAGAATTGAAAACAGTGGGTAATCCTAATAGTATTTCGCAAAGCGAAAGAAATGATATCATTAACTCGCTTAAAGCTAAAAATAGTAGTTTGACATCATTTTTAAGTACACTTAACCCGTATATGGTTGGTAATGATGGTAGAGTAGTCTTGACATTTAAAGATGGTTCGACTCGTATCATTGATCCGACTCAAGTGATTACATATAGACCACAACGTAAATCAATATATACTGAGCCAGGTAGTTCAAATACAAAAGAAGCATTTATTACAATTGCTAAAGGTCAAGAGTATACAATTGGACCTGATTTAAGAAAATATTTCTCATTAAGTAATGGACAAGATATTCCTAATAATGCATTTACAACTATTAATGGTAGTTCAATACCATCAGCTCAAGCAATGAGTCGTCTAAATGCAGGTGTTTATACTTATAACGTAGATGCATTAAATGCTTACAACCATAGTTCAGAACGTTTGACAATTAAAGTTAACGTAGTTGATGTCAATACATTAGCAGAAAATCAACGTGTTTACCGTTCAACAACTAAAAATTTAAGTAATGATGAAATTACACAAGTTAGAAATGCCTTTAAAGCTGCTAATCCGCAATTAAATCTAAATGATAGTGATATCAGAATTGAAAACGATGAACCTTTAAGTAATCATCCAAGTCGTGTAAGAGTGACGATTACTAAAGGTGAATTAACAAAACAATTCATTTCAACATTTGATCATATGGATTTCTTAAAATGGATAAATTTACGTAATGATTATACTGTGACTTGGACAAGTCAAAAACTTAATGGAAGAAGCACAGATGGTGGATTTGAGTGGTCTCCAGATGGTAAAACAATAATTTATCGTTATGATGCAACGATTGGAAGAAGAATAACAGGCAATGACGTAATATCACTTTTAAGAGCAACGCCTAAACATGCAGGGTTGAGAAACCATATAGAAGGTCAAGAGAAAATATTAGCAGAATCAGGCTCAGCTCGTGGATTTAAACCTGTAGGATATTCTAAAGGGAATAGTATATATTCGGATGGAGAACATCCATTTACATATGATGGTCAACCTATTCAAGTATTAGACATAGTTGACAGTAATACTGGAAATAGCAACTCTGCCGTTGCACGCAGTGACTATAGACATACAAGCAGCAATTCAACAGTGATGAGTGGTGATATTCCAGCCATGAATGGCGCTGCTGGTTTCCATTTAGATAAAGTGCTTAAACAAAATGGTACTGATAATGGAATTATGGGTGCGGTAGATAAACAACAATTGTATTTAACGCCTTATGGTGCAAAAAGCTATATTGAACGCCTTGGACAATCAATGTCATCAACAGACAATGTGATTAATATCGTATTTGTACCAACTGATAAAGTAACGCCAAATATTGTATTAGATAATTATAATGATCATGTTGTATTTTCAGGAGAAACTTTCAGAAATACACTTACATTAACTGATAACTTTGGTATTAAAAATGTTACTGTACCTAATGACAGTCAAATACCTATGAATGTATTAAATCATTCAACATTAAGTGGTGTTGCCCCTAATGTATCTACCCCAATGTCTAAACAAGTGAAAGTTAAAGTAACAGATGGTAGTGATAACGAAACAACGGCTGTATTTAATGTATTAATCAAACCATTAAAAGATAAATATAGTGTCATGACAACTGCTGATGAGTCGCATCCAATACGTATAGCGAATATTAGTAACAATGCAAGTTTATCTGAGACAGATAGACAAGCTATTTTTAACAGTTTAGATATTTCGAAATCAATTACCAATAGAAATTACGTTACAGAGGGCAGTAATGAAATAAGAAGTAGAGAAATTAGTAATGTTCATCGTTCAGGTAATAATGCAAATGTTGAAGTGACTATCACTTATGCAGATAATTCAAGAACATCCATTACTGTACCAGTAAAACATGTCATTCCTAATATCAGAGGAATAGAATTATTTACAGTACAAGGTCAGCCATTCCCAAGTGGTAAAGGAACAAATAATAATGACTTCTTCGTTATAAACAATGATCAACTTTTGACAGATGCTACTGTGACTTGGATTGGTAATGGACCAGATATTAACTCTACAACAGTAGGTGTCCCACAAATTTTAAGAGCAAACATCTTATTTGATGGTGAAACAACACCCATTGAAAAAGAAGCACACTATAGAGTAGTTAAAGCGAAACCAAAAAGAGTATATCAAACAACAATAAATGGTAATTTCTTATCTGCAAATGAAGGCTCGTCATCTAATGTAGGAGCATTTGTAGAAGGTATTGCAAATTATTTACCATCGGGTACGAACTTCGATTGGGCACCTGGTTCTGGACGACCTTTATCAAATAGTCCAGGTGTTTTCACAGAAACAATTAATGTGATATATCCTAACGGTCAAGTAGACCCAGTTAATGTATTGTTTAAAGTGAAACCAACTACGCCTTCAATTGATGCTTTAAGTACAAAATATAAAGCTGATTTATCTGGACAATCTATTAAAGTAAATAATGTTCCACATAATGCACAGGTTAAACTATATACTGAAGATGGTAGAGAAATGAGTAATACAACTATGACTAGAAATCGTGATGGTTCAGTGTCTATTACAATTCCAGGAGTATTACCACTTGGTAATATTAAAGCTAAATCAATTATCACGGTTGATCATGTAACGATTACTGAACAAAATAATAGTGGTTCTGTTGTGAACTCAACACGTTCAGAATCAATAGAATCAGATTTAAGTGCATCTTCACCTGTAACAAAACAACTTGAAGCGGTAGACGGCGGATTAAAATTTGTTAAAGGGGACAACATTGATTTAAATAATCCTAGAACTTACATTAAATCTAATTCAGATATCATACGAGTAGAATGGGAACAGAATGCTAATCAATGGAAAAACACAATTGGTACTACAACTAAACGCGCCATTGTCACATTGAGTAATGGAGAAACGAGAACAGTTTCTATTCCAGTAACCATTTATGCACCAGCCACTGCTAAAGCACCACAACGTGATGTGGTCGGTCACGCGTTAACTTATGGCGATGACGCAGCAAATTATGTGACATTTGAAAATAATTATATGAATGGGGCTACAGTGACTTGGAAAAATAATAATGCTCCAAGTAATAATATTGCTGGCGTTCAAAGCTTAACTGCTGAAGTAAGGTATAACGGTATTAATCACGTATATAATGTCCCAGTAAAAGTATATGAATATAAATATAAATTTAAAAAATCAGAGTATAGTACGATTGTAGGAACAAGTTTTGAAGGAAATGGAAATATTAATAATTATGTAGCATTAGAAAATGCGAATGGTTTACCTACAGATGGTTTCCATTTTGTTTGGACTCAAAACACCACAGCTTCTCATAGCGACCAATGGTCAAATTTAGCACATCCAAATCAAGCTTTTAAAAAAGAAGCGAGATTTGAAGTATTAGATAACCAAAACCACGTATTCTTTACTTCTGATCCAGCAATATTTAAAGTGACAAATGCAGTTCCAAATCCAGCAACTGTTACACAAAATGATGTTGGTGATGTAGTCATTTCACCAGGGGTAGGTAAAAACTTAGGCGTTAATGCTGGAAATATAATTGTAAATCCAGATAGAATTACTGTTAAAAAAGGAAATCAAGTTATTGGTACATTTGTCAAAAATAATACAGGCAAATGGGCAAAAGCTAGTGATTCTATAAACACACCTGGTTTATCAGTTTCTCCAGATGGTAATGAAATTATTTATGACAAAATGTCAGTTCCAAATGATACATTGATTAACACCGAATCAACGACAGGTAATGGAGAATTGACAAGTGAAGCTGCTACAAGTGCAACTTATAAAGTTAAGCCAGCAACACCATCTAACACAACATTTGCATTTAAACAAAATGGTGAGTTCGAAGTTATTCCAAACAATGCTAATACATCAACAACAAAAAATCCTACAGATAAAGTTAAAATTAGCTATGTTGAAAAAATGGGTAATAGTGCAGAACAATCTAGAGAATTAATTGTAACTAAAAATAATCAAAATCGATGGTCGATGAATAATCAGCCAGATTATGTGATATTTGATTCTATAACAGGTAAAGTGACATTTAAAGCTAATTCTTTAAAACCACATGTACTGATTAATACAGAATCTATTGCTGGAAATGATGATAATTTTAGCCATAATACTGTTGGAGTTGTGGGACCTGATCATCATGATGTTATCATTCATGAGATAGTCAAAGAACCTGGGGAAAGAGTTAGTAATGAGGAACTTAATAATGCAATTAGTGTAGATAATAAAGATCATGCTAATGTAAACGAAGGAGTAAGTTTACCTACAAATTTACAGAGTGATACAACGCAAGCAGTACCAACACGTATTACTTATAGAGATGGAAGTATAGAAATTGTAAATGTACCAATTAGAACCCATGCAGATAAATCGAGTATTAGAAATACTTTACCTAAACTTGACGCACAAGGAGACACTAATGGTAAAACACCATCAAGTGTGAGTGCATATAATAATGAAATGCAGCATTTACATGATGAAATTGAAGCAGTTCGAAGAAAAGCTAATGAAGTGTTATCAAATGATAGAGCAACAAATACTGATGTTGCAAATGTGACAAATAATATTAATGATGTCTCATTGAAAATTCAACATGCAATTTCATTACTACAAAATAAAGCAGATAATAGTGCTTTAGTTGAAGCAAAACGTCAACTTGATGAAGCAACGGCAGAACAAGATCCAACGCCAGGAATGACACAAGTAACATCAGATAATTATAGAGCGAAAAAAGCAGAAGCAGAGCGAATTAGTGCAGAAGCCCAAGGCGTGATTAACAATGGAGATGCGACAGCTGAAGAAATCAGAAATGAGAAAGCGAAAGTAGAAGAAGCATTAACTCAATTAACTGAAGCAAAAAATGCATTAAAAGCAGATAAGTCAGTGTTAGAACAAAAACGTCCAGGATTAAATCATGTGGGAGTTACCGAAGGTAAGAAACCAGCGAGCGTGACTGCATACAATAATGAAATGACTAAAATTCATGATGAACTTGAAGCAGCAAAAACAGAAGCAGATAGAGTGATTCATGATGACAATGCGACACCAGCACAAGTGACAGCGGCTATCGCAAAAATAGATGCGGTACAACCTAAGTTAGACAATGCCATTAGCTTACTTCATGACAAAGAAAATAATAGTGAGTTAGTTGAAGCGAAACGTCAACTTGATGAAGCAACGGCAGAACAAGATCCAACACCAGGAATGACGCAAGCAACAGCAGATAATTATAGAGCGAAAAAAGTAGAAGCAGAGCGAATTAGTGCAGAAGCGCAAAGCGTGATTGACAATGGAGATGCGACAGCTGAAGAAATCAGAGATGAGAAAGCAAAAGTAGAAGAAGCATTAACTCAATTAACTGAAGCAAAAAATGCATTAAAAGCAGATAAGTCAGTGTTAGAACAAAAACGTCCAGGATTAAATCATGTGGGAGTTACCGAAGGTAAGAAACCAGCGAGCGTGACTGCATACAATAATGAAATGACTAAAATTCATGATGAACTTGAAGCAGCAAAAACAGAAGCAGATAGAGTGATTCATGATGACAATGCGACACCAGCACAAGT
>OBZA01000343.1_pt1 | contig 15853 bp, 20 predicted proteins | sample 1476871 | NCBI WGS metagenome assembly OBZA01 (sample SAMEA2580227, study PRJEB22360) | human gut metagenome | biome: human gut; feature: human-associated habitat; material: faeces | place: Denmark | collected 2008/2010
AAAATAAACATACTATACTCAGATAATGAAGGTGATGGAACAATGACATTTGTTACTGGCACAGAATATTTTAAATGGTATTTTCCTGAATATCCAGACAAAATAAAAACCTTGAAAATAGAAGATGTAAAAAAACATACGTTTACAGATAAATAAATATAAATTATACGCTGAGAAACGTCCTGTGTTGCAGTAAGGGATAATATTGTGTAACTAGATGGATCCGTGAAATATGACTTTAAACATCGCTGGTCAATCTATCTTTGCGATTGGTCGTAGATTAAAACCATATGAAACAAAATGACTTAGTGCATGGGGAATTTAGGCTATGGCTTGAAAATTGGATTAAGCTAATTATCAGCTAATAAATTTATGAAAATAGCTGAAAATCCAGAATTAAATGTCCCACCAGTGTGATATATGGGCGCAAGTATTTTATACTAATAAGCAACTCTTTTCGAACCAGAACGCACCAAAGAACACATAACATCAAACGGCGAAACTAAAATGCCGTACTAAATGTTTATGAATTTAACGGAAGAACTCAATTTTGAGCCTTGTAAAATTACATAAATTAGTTATATAAATGCTATTTATGGGTATTATATAAACGGGAGGGGCAACGTTATTACTTGCCTATTAGAACATGGAATGGTTCTGCCCCACCTAATCAGGTATTAGGTGACTTATGGGGAGAAATCAGTTAGAATGACATATTCATGTCTATTTAAGCAGGTGCGTTACACACCTGCTTTCTATTTACATTTAAAGATAAAATGTGCTATTATTTTACTAGAACTTTTTAACATTTCTCTCAAGATTTAAATGTAGATAACAGGCAGGTACTGCGGTACTTGCCTATTTTTTATGCAAATTTAAAAAAACACTCGCTTAATAAACATTTGTTTAGTATAATTATATTTGTAGGTTAGTTGATGACTTACAAATTATGCGTAAGGAGGTGAAAAGCCTCATGCTAGACATAATAAAAACACTTCTAGAACATCAAGTATTGGCAGTACTGATAATTCCAGAAGTGTTAAAACAACTTAGAGAATGGCATCTCGGCTACCTAGACCGAAAGCCAAACAACAAAGATTAACATTATGCTTGGAGCCTGATGGCTCCTCCTTACACTTATATAATATAATATTATTTGGAGGTTTTCAATTATGACAGAACAAATGTATTTAATATTGTTTTTATTAAGCCTACCATTGTTATTATTTATCGGGAGAAAAACACATTTTTATTGTTTAGATAAAAAGAATGGACGTAGATAATATGAGTGATTATAAATTAAAAATAATTGAATTGATCAAAAGTGATATAACAGGTTACCAAATTCACAAACAAACTGGCGTAGCGCAATATGTAATTTCACAATTAAGGCAAGGAAAGCGCGAAGTAGATAACTTAACTTTAAATACAACTGAAAAACTATACAGTTACGCACGGCAAGTGTTATAATATAAATGTGAAATGGTCATTCTTGAAATGACTCGGTCGCTACTGGCACAGACCGTTTAAAGTGTCGCCACAACATGAACTGAGAATTCATATGACGTTGCTGACGAGCGACAAAGCTCTGTGTTCCTGGATGGGAGTAAGTTTGTGTTGTGGTACATAACAAGTCGCTGAAATATTTGCGACATAATAAAACGTATTATCGGTTTTATTAAGTGCTAAAGGCACACCTTAACCATCCATACTAGTTACTGGGTGGTTGTTTTTATGTTATATTATAAATGATCAAACCACACCACCTATTAATTTAGGAGTGTGGTTATTATAAAGGCGAAAAAAAGGCGTAATTGTGAAACTAGGGGCAAGGGTAGTATGTTCGCAAAAAGTTCGCAAAGTTGCGAAATAGTGTGCATGTTCATAGACTTTCAAAATGGGAATTATGACTATAAATCCTTGATTTAATAGTATTTTGAACACTAGTGATTATTCATAAAATAGCAGTATATAAAAGAAGAACAATAATATTTAATATATTATAACCCTCGTAGGCATAGGCTTATGGGGGATTTTTTTATGTTTGGGATATAGAAAAGGGACAGAAAAGGGCAAAAAAGGATGATGTGAATGTTTTGTGTTCGGAATTTGCACAAAGATATGTTTATATTGCAAAAATAATATGAATTTAGATGCATAAAAAAAGAACTACGCATTTTAAATAAAATGCATAGCTCTTCTTTTTCTTGCATACGAATTAAAATAACTCGCGAGACCTATAAGTCTCTTTCCTCACTAGATAGTTTATACTTTTGGTCTGTTGAAGTCAATAATTTTATCTAAAGCTATAAAAAATCTTTTGATAGCTAATGCATTATTATAATAGCTTTCGTTTCTTTTATATCGCTTTTGAAGTTGGTCCAAATCGTGATATCTTGCTTGGATAATTGCATTACTACAAACTTGATTATGTAATTCTAGCGTAGCGAAAGTATCTATGAAATTTTTTATTCCGAACATGTTTCTAGATATGCCTATATTATTCCCTTTTTCAAATAAATATTGAGGAGATCTACTGTCATAATTTAGATTTGCTATGATGGGTTGGTTATGAGCTGATTTGTTTCTTATATTTTTAACTAAAGGCATTAAAATATTAGCAACTCTCAATTCTTCGTCATTGTACTTCTTGTAATAGAAGTTGAGAAACGAAACGAATTGACCTAGTTGCATGAATTCAATGCAAACCCATGCGGGTGGATTTTGATAGTATTTATTCAACTTCTCGGGTAGTTGTCCTCGTTTATTCATATGCTTGAATATTTCGTTTTTATTTTTGATTTTGGTTTCCATAACTTCTTCTGGTGTTCTTGAATTTGTGTCAAAATTTGAATTGCTATATGATTTATCAATACATAAGAACTCATCTATTATTTTATAACCATCTTCTTGGTTATTTTCTGTTATTAGTTTTAAGACTAGACACTTTAAACTATGTTCAATATCTAAAGTTAAATGCAACATTGTGTATCTTAATTTCATATCTATAGTTGCTAAATCTGATAAATAAGCAAATTCTATGAAATAGCCGCCATTCTTTTTTTCGAAATTTTTTCGGAAATAAGCTAGTTTGAAGAAGTAATTATTTTTTCTAAGAATTTCATTTGCTTTTTCGGTGTCAATAATATTAAAAAATATATTCATCTGTTTTAATTTCGCTATTTGCTCATAAAAATTGAGCATAGGCTTAATTTCTGCTAGTATATCATCTTTTTCCAATTTTAACTCCCCAATCGTTCAAATTTATTCATCATATCTTTCGCCATCTGATTAGTAACATGTGTGTATATCTCTAGATTTTTTATAATCTGAATGACCTACATGCTCTTGCATTGCTTTTAAGTTAATTCCTAATTGAGCAAGTGTAGATATATGCGAATGATGTAATGTATGCGTCGTTACAGGTTTCTTAATAGAACTAATCTCAGTTGTCTCTTTGATAGTGCCCCCTTTAATAATGTTGCTAATTTTGTTCGAGTCGATAGGGCCACCAGCTGCATTTGTGAATATGTACCCTATATTAATAAACTTATCATTACAAGCATAAGTGTTCTTAGTAAGTCGATGCTATGGATAGTGAGGCCTATAGCCCTATAGCTGTTACTTGTTCTAGTTGTCTCTTTTACTCCGGATGCTCCCGTCATTTTTCAGTTATCCAATTAACTTTACCGTCGATATCTAGCGTTTTATCTTCATAGTTTATATTTACTCTCTTTATTGCAAGTAGCTCACCGATACGCATGTCATTAGCAATTTGAAACTGTACCATAGCTTTTACCATTTTATAATTACGTTTTGTCGTTGGATATTTTTATACTTAATTACATAGTCGAAACAATCCAGTAACTCCTTAACTTCATTATCTTCTAATGTGTTACTATGTTTAGCTAGTAACGCATCACTATAGGGATATCTATTTTATCTATTACACATATAACTTTGAATTGCTTGCTATTTTAAATTAACAAATTTTATTCTCTTAGATTTTGTCCAATTATGTGTAGACGATTTATAGTTATTAAATTCAGAGTGGTAGCAAATTAAAGTTAATCAAGAGTTAAGATGAATTTAATTCATGAACACGTCTATTATTTTTATAATTGTAGCAAATAAAGCTTTACATCAAGGAGGTAATTAAATATGTTCAAAAAATATGACTCAAAAAATTCAATCGTATTAAAATCTATTCTATCGCTAGGTATCATCTATGGGGGAACATTTGGAATATATCCAAAAGCAGACGCGTCAACACAAAATTCCTCAAGTGTACAAGATAAACAATTACAAAAAGTTGAAGAAGTACCAAATAATTCAGAAAAAGCTTTGGTTAAAAAACTTTACGATAGATACAGCAAGGATACAATAAATGGAAAATCTAATAAATCTAGGAATTGGGTTTATTCAGAGAGACCTTTAAATGAAAACCAAGTTCGTATACATTTAGAAGGAACATACACAGTTGCTGATAGAGTATATACACCTAAGAGAAATATTACTCTTAATAAAGAAGTTGTCACTTTAAAGGAATTGGATCATATCATAAGATTTGCTCATATTTCTTATGGCTTATATATGGGAGAACATTTGCCTAAAGGTAACATCGTCATAAATACAAAAGATGGCGGTAAATATACATTAGAGTCGCATAAAGAGCTACAAAAAGATAGGGAAAATGTAAAAATTAATACAGCCGATATAAAAAATGTAACTTTCAAACTTGTGAAAAGTGTTAATGACATTGAACAAGTTTGAAATTAAGTTGAATTAGTATATACAGTGTTTTATTGCTAATACTTTGAAAGTTAGGTATCTAAAGGTGCCTAGCTTTCTTTGTTATGATTAGCACTATCATATAGAAAATTCTTTAATGACGTTTATGCCGAAATCTACAAATATAATTTCTCTTTTATGGTTAATCAATATGTTTTTACATTCGACAACCTTAAAATTAACTTCTTTCAATTCCATAATAAAGTCTCTATAAAATAACTTAGTTTAAAAACGATTCGTATCTTTCAGGTTCAAATACCATCATTTTCTCCTAATACTTACACTTTAATTACAATTATGTAAGTTGTTTTCAGAGGCATCCTATTTTATATTTTGTCAGAGGTGATCTTTTGAAAACGATTTTAAAAACAATAACATATCTTGCACTTACTATCATTGGCGCTTATGCTGCTTTATTCATTTTAAAAACAATAGACTCTCATGGTATAACAGATCAATTTAACCCATTAGTAAAGGAAGATGATTCTTATGTTAAAACGACAGAGGTGTCTACTAGAATGGATGATCAACTCCGAAGTTATACTCAAAGTGCTTTTAATAAAGAAGGGAAAGAGACGCAATTAATGTATACTGCTACATTTGATGTTAAACCGCATAGATACTTGAAAATTACACATAAAGGTCATCATGTAGAAACTTTTGAAGAAGTTGAAAAGGAAGAAGTACCAAAGAAAGCATTAGACAAACTGAGTCGATAATAGCATGCTTATATTACATGGTTCATTTATAAAAGGAGTACGAACGAAAGTAACGCATGACGATTAATTTAAAAATATTTGTAATAATTATGAATAAAATTAAAAACAAGGGGTAATACAATCTATATAGCATATAAGCTTTTGTTATGAGTTTCAAAAATAGGAAGAGAGAGTGATATTATGAAATTAAAATCATTAGCAGTGTTATCAATGTCAGCGGTGGTGCTTACTGCATGTGGCAATGATACTCCAAAAGATGAAACAAAATCAACAGAGTCAAATACTAATCAAGACACTAATACAACAAAAGATGTTATTGCTTTAAAAGATGTTAAAACAAGCCCAGAAGATGCTGTGAAAAAAGCTGAAGAAACATACAAAGGCCAAAAGTTGAAAGGAATTTCATTTGAAAATTCTAATGGTGAATGGGCTTATAAAGTGACGCAACAAAAATCTGGTGAAGAGTCAGAAGTACTTGTTGCTGATAAAAATAAAAAAGTGATTAACAAAAAGACTGAAAAAGAAGATACAGTGAATGAAAATGATAACTTTAAATATAGCGATGCTATAGATTACAAAAAAGCCATTAAAGAAGGACAAAAAGAATTTGATGGTGATATTAAAGAATGGTCACTTGAAAAAGATGATGGCAAACTTGTTTACAATATCGATTTGAAAAAAGGTAATAAAAAACAAGAAGTTACTGTTGATGCTAAGAACGGTAAAGTATTAAAGAGTGAGCAAGATCACTAAAAAGATTCGTTGCATTAACGCTTGTAAAATGTCTTAATTCATATTAATTAATAAAATACCCTCACAATACTTATGCATAAGTCCTGTTTGACGTGAAAGGATATATGCCAAACGTGTTGTGAGGGTTTAATTGCATCTATTTATCCATGCGAATATCGACTTCTTCTAAATGTTTCTGATATTCTTTAACCTTACTTTCTAAAAACATTTCATATGGTGCATCAAAGAAGTCAGCTAAATGCATGGCATCTTTAAATTTAGGTTCATGATGATGATTCTCCCATTCCCAAATTTGATGTGCTTCATATTTAGTACCATATTTCTCATTTAATTGCTGTGCTAATTCGTCAATTTCTAAATTATGTTTAGTTCGTAAGTTATATAAAATATGCATATTCATTGTTCATTAACCTCGCTTCTTGATTTAAAATTCAAAGATGCTCTAATAATATGTGTATATTCTAGTCCTATAACATAAAATAATCAAGCTATGAATTCGGCAGAAAAAATAATGTAAATGTATATGATATTGCCAGTACAGAGACTTTAAATAACGATAGCTACATTGAATAAAATTGATATTCAATTACTACTTTTAAAAATATTTGGATAAAAATAATTTGAATTTGTTTTAGAATTGTAAATAAGGGGTACTACTTAGAATAACGCAAAATAAATAGAAAAAGGAGACTGAAAATTATGTTTGGATTTATTGGAATGTTAATTGTCGGTGGCTTAATTGGATGGGCTGCTGGTGCTATTATGGGTAAAGATATCCCAGGTGGTATTTTAGGCAATATTATCGCAGGTATTATTGGATCATGGGTAGGTGGCAAACTATTCGGACAATGGGGTCCTGAATTAGGAAGTATTTACATCTTGCCAGCATTAATTGGTTCAATTATCTTAATTGCAATCGTAACGTTAATTTTAAGAGCTATGCGTAAATAATAAAAAAATTCAATTGGAAATTGAAATAAAGATGGCATTCAGTTGTCATCTTTTTTATTTGCGTGAAAATGGTCAATATGTATTATAATATTTGAAAATGTAGATAAGATAGGATAAAAAAGTAATAAATTAATATGAGGAAATTTTGGAAATAAAAAAGCGAGTATTTGACAAATAAAAAAAGGATGACGTTGGGTTGCGCCATCCAGGAGTATTATGTTCATGAATATAAAAGACTGTGTAGTCATTTAAGAACTACACCCATATAGTAACACATCACTTGATTAAAGACAATACTATTTTTAGAGTCATTAATTTAAAATATGAATTAATTCTTTTTTTAGAATAGAATATTAAGATTGATATCGAATTAGTAGTCAAAGTGTTATGGTAGATATGAAATACATAAGGTAAGGAGTAATATTATGACGATTTATTTAGTTAGACATGGCGAATCAAAATCGAATTATGATAATAAACATTTTCGATCTTATTTTTGTGGACAATTAGATGTGCCGTTAACGGATACTGGCACAAAAAGTGCAGACGATTTATGTGATTATTTTAAAGAGAAACAGATTAAACATGTATATGTTTCAGACTTATTAAGAACACAGCAAACGTTTGAACATATTTTTCCATATGACATTGCATCAACGACTACCCCTCTATTAAGAGAACGTTCACTTGGCGTATTTGAGGGTGAATATAAAGATGAAATCAGTGCGAATCCGAAATATGAAAAATATTTCAATGATCCAAACTTTAAAGACTTTCGTCATAGTTTTTCACAAAAAGCGCCTGAAGGAGAAAGTTATGAAGATGTATATCAACGCGTAGAACATTTTATGAATCATGTTGTCAATGAAGATACACAAAAAGATGATATTGTCATTGTTGCACATCAAGTTGTCATTCGTTGTTTGATGGTTTATTTTAACAAAGTTTCAAGGGAAGAAGCTGTGGATTTAAAGGTAGAAAATTGCAAACCATATATCATTGAATAGAAGTATAGAGGTTCTGAAAAGCTGTGTTTTATAGTGGCCTTCAGAACCTTTTTGGCATTTGGAATTTAATGGGAATCATTCTTATCAACAGACTTACCACCAATAGCTAATGTGATAATTGCGCTTATGAACAAAATAATTGAAGTTATAAATGACGCTAATGTAAAAGGTGTAAATTGTGTGAGCGATAATATCAATGATAAAAAGAACCAAGAGATAGCCCCTAGAAATTGTAAAATAGCAGAAGAAATTCTAAAACTCATATAATCATATATAGCTAAAACAAGTGAAGGTAATGCGACTAATACCATTAAAATGATGTTGAGGGTGAATAAATATGGCTGTTCAAAAGTTACTGTGTTTGGTCCTGTTGGATGCATTGCTGCTAAGAACAAGCAAACAATCGTCGATAAAATTGCTAAAATAATAAAAGTAATTCGAACTTTCATCATGACCATCCTTTGTTTATAGAGTCAATATAAGTATGAAATATGTTAGGGATATAGTCAAATGCGTCAACTAATGGGTGATTTTGGCATAGATAGAGAATTTAAGGCAATTAAAAAAGCATCAAACAGTAATATGCTGCTTGATGCAAAATGGTAAGGTATTGGTTAAATTGTATTGTCTCAAAGATTAGTCACTTTTAAAGATAAAGAATTGTCATGAATTAAAGCTCATGTAATGATGTGTTACATGTCGCAATGATGGCTTTCAGTTATTTATCGATAACATCACTCTTGATACCTTTAGATTTTAAGAAATCTTTAATTTTATCTTGTTGCTTTTTATTAACATCACCGGCATATTTTGTTGGCACGTCGACTACATTGATTTTATTTTGCGGTTGATAGCTAAGCTTTTCAATATCTTCATCAACATTGGCGATTGTACTATTTAAAGCTTTGAAGTAATTCATCATTAATTCAACGGGTTTCTTATATTCTTTAGGAATATTGTTTTCAGTGACAAATTTCTTGAAATGCAAATCGTTTTTAACAGCTAAGTTAGATAAGTGGCTAAGTGTTTCTGCTTGTTTTTCAGTCACTTTTGTTTGACTGTCAATTTGTTTATCTAGTTTATGTTGCATAATATATTTGTTATCAAGTATATCGCTATTTACAGACAAATACTTTTCTATAGCTTGCTTCATCTCTGCATCACTAATATCACTATTTTTCTTATCTGAGTTAAAGATATCTTTTGTTTCTAATTTTTTAGCGCTTTTAGGTGCATGGATGCCAGTACTTGTGTGATGATCTTCGTTATCAGATTGATCGGACGCGCAACCTGTAAGAATTAATGCAGATGCTAAAAATGTACTTAGTAGTAATCTCTTTTTCATAATGTAATATAACTCCTTAGTTTATCTTTAATTGAAAAAATATGTATTCATGTTTAATAGAGTAACATTGAATTAGTTTGGAATGTCACGATGACCTTGCAATGACCATAGACGCAAATGATTACGTGCATGAGTTGCTTTTTCTATCAATAATGCGTCGTTTTGAACAATGTTAAGGATAGCATTATCTATAAATAACTGCATAATTGGTTGTATCAATTTAGATGTAGGTATCGTACGTAAAAGCATAATGATTTCGTTCACATACTTTTCCTTCTCAATATCATTTTCATATTGATTTGTTTGCGAGAGGTACATACTTTAAGCATTATCGCACATCTCGTTGTATATATTAAGTTTATCATAACATGATTTTATGTCGGGATAAAAAAATAACAGCATCTTAACAAATGTAAGATACTGTCAGTGAAACTGTGAAAACTTTAGTTTCTGATAATATAGTCAAAGGCATTTAATGCTGCATTTGCACCAGCGCCCATTGAAATGATAATTTGTTTGTTCTTCTGATCTGTGACATCGCCAGCAGCAAATATTCCAGGTACGTTAGTATTATTGTTACGATCAATAACAATTTCACCACGTTCGTTTAATTCAACAGCATCTTTTAACCATGATGTGTTTGGAAGTAAACCAATTTGAACAAAGATACCATCTAAGTTAAGTAGATGTTCTTCGCCGGTGCTCATGTCTTCGTAACGTATACCTGTAACATGGTCTTCTCCGACAACTTCAGTAGTTTTGGCATTTGTTTTGATATCAACATTTGATAAAGAACGTAAACGATCTTGTAACACGTTGTCTGCTTTTAATTCGCTAGCGAATTCGAATAATGTAACATGATTAACGATACCAGCAAGGTCAATTGCTGCTTCAACCCCAGAGTTACCGCCACCGATAACTGCTACGTCTTTATTTTCGAATAGAGGTCCGTCACAGTGAGGGCAGAATGCAACACCTTTATTAATCAATTGCTCTTCACCTGGAATGTTTAGCTTACGCCAACCTGCACCAGTAGCAATAATGATTGTTTTACTTTCTAAGACAGCACCGTTTTCTAACGTAACTTTAATTGCTTCGTCAGTCTTTTCGATATCTGTAGCACGTATACCTGTCATTGCATCAATGTCATATTGATCAATGTGCGCTGCTAAGTTAGAAGAAAATTCAGAACCAGTTGTTTCTTTAACAGTAATGAAGTTCTCAATACCAGCAGTATCATTAACTTGGCCACCGATACGATCAGCAACTATACCAGTACGTAAACCTTTACGTGCTGTGTAAATCGCTGCACTACCACTAGCAGGACCACCACCAACGATTAAGACATCATAAGGTTCTTTATTTTCAAACTCAGATGCATCTGCCGTACTGCCTAGTTTCGAAAGAATATCTTGGATTGTCATACGACCATTGCCAAATTCTTCGCCGTTTAAAAAGACAGCAGGGACTGCCATGATGTTTTCAGATTCTTCACGGAACACTGCACCATCAATCATAGAATGCGTGATGTTAGGGTTGATCACACTCATTAAGTTAAGTGCTTGAACGACATCAGGACATTTTTGACACGTTAAACTAATGAATGTTTCAAAATGGAATGAACCTTCTAAGTTTTTAATTTGGTCAATAATTGACTGTTTTTCTTTAGGTGCACGACCACTAACCTGTAAAATTGCTAAAACAAGTGAGTTAAACTCGTGACCTAATGGAATTCCTGCAAATGTTACACCTGTTTCTTCGCCAGGACGGTTGACTGAGAAACTTGGTGTACGTTTTAAAGACTTTTCAGAAAGTGAAAGTCTAGGTGACATATCAGAAATTTCTGTTAATAATTCTTTGAGTTCCTTAGATTTTTCATCTGAACCAAGGCTGGCAACGAATTCAACGTTGCCCTCCATTAGTTCTAATAATTGTTTAAGTTGTTGTTTTAAATCAGCATTAAGCATGGTTGTAATGCCTCCTTAGATTTTACCTACTAAATCTAAACCAGGTTGCAATGTTTTAGCGCCTTCTTCCCATTTAGCTGGGCATACTTCGCCAGGGTTTTTACGAACATATTGAGCTGCTTTGATTTTGTGAGCTAATGTACTAGCGTCACGGCCAATTCCGTCAGCGTTAATTTCAGATGCTTGTACAACACCGTCTGGGTCGATAATGAATGTACCACGTTGAGCTAAACCAGTAGCTTCATCTAATACATCAAAATTACGAGTGATTGTTTGTGATGGGTCACCAATCATAGTGTAAGTGATTTTGCTAATTGCATCTGAATGGTCATGCCATGCTTTGTGTACGAAGTGAGTATCAGTTGATACTGAGAATACATTTACGCCTAATTTTTGTAATTCTTCATATTGGTTTTGTAAGTCTTCTAATTCAGTTGGACAAACGAATGAGAAGTCAGCAGGATAGAAGCATACTACGCTCCAAGAACCTTTTAAATCTTCTTGTGTAACTTCTTTAAATTGATCTTTTTTTGGATCGAAAGCTTGCGCTGTAAATGGTAAGATTTCTTTGTTAATTAATGACATAAATATCTTCCTCCTAAGAATTTAAGTATGAATTAGAACTATCAATTGATTGTGCTTAATTATAATAATTCTAATCTCTTAGTTAGCATTATTACATTTTGATCCAGAATAGTCAACTGGATAACTTTGTAAAGTGAACGATTACTTTTAAAATAAAGAAAGATAATATAAAGTGCTTTGATAATGGATTTTGTAGTTGATGATTTAAAAGGTTGTGTCTATATTTAATATCTTGATTTTAATGTAAAAAATGTAAAAAAAGAAGATTTGTATTCTCAACTAAGTCAACCTTATTGATAATGGTGTGAGAATATTTGTTCGAGATGGATGAAGGTGATTAGTGAGAAACTGGAATTTTCAAGTACGAGACAATATTTTTAAAAGTTCAATTATTAACTTATAAGCAAATAATTGCTATAAAAAAGTTTGGACGTGTACAATTGCAATATGAAGATTTTTAATTAACTGTAAAGTATCGAGGAGTGGGTAACGTGTCAGATTATGTATATAATCTTGTGAAAAAGCATCATTCTGTTAGAAAATTTAAGAATAAACCTTTAAGTGAAGACGTTGTTAAGAAATTGGTAGAAGCTGGACAAAGCGCTTCGACGTCAAGTTTCCTACAAGCATACTCAATTATTGGTATCGACGATGAGAAGATTAAAGAAAATTTACGAGAAGTTTCTGGACAACCTTATGTTGTAGAAAATGGCTATTTATTCGTCTTTGTTATTGATTATTATCGTCATCATTTAGTTGATCAACATGCTGAAACTGATATGGAAAATGCATATGGTTCAACGGAAGGTTTGCTAGTAGGTGCAATCGATGCAGCATTAGTTGCTGAAAATATTGCGGTAACTGCTGAAGATATGGGGTATGGCATTGTCTTTTTAGGATCATTAAGAAATGATGTTGAACGAGTTCGAGAAATTTTAGACTTACCTGACTATGTCTTCCCGGTATTTGGTATGGCAGTAGGGGAACCCGCAGATGATGAAAATGGTGCAGCCAAGCCACGCTTACCATTTGACCATGTCTTCCATCATAATAAGTATCATGCTGATAAGGAAACACAGTATGCACAAATGGCAGATTACGACCAGACAATCAGCGAGTACTATGATCAACGTACAAACGGGAATCGCAAAGAAACATGGTCGCAGCAAATTGAGATGTTCCTAGGAAACAAAGCAAGATTAGATATGTTAGAACAATTGCAAAAATCAGGCTTAATACAGCGATAGCAAGATACCAAAATAACCCGCCCCCTCTAGCTTAAAATGATAAGTATAGCTAGAGGGGGCGGGTATTTCTTGCAATGAATTAGTGTGAAGTTAATGCAGCATTATCATTTGATTCGAAAGTATCTTTGTCCCAATGTTTTGTTAACTTGGCGGTACCTGTACCAGCTAGCATTGAATCGTTCACGTTTAATGCTGTTCTACCCATGTCAATCAATGGTTCAACGGAGATGAGCACGCCGGCTAAAGCGACTGGCAAGTTTAACGTTGACAACACCAATATGGATGCAAATGTAGCCCCGCCACCGACGCCAGCAACGCCGAATGAACTAATAATCACGACAGCGATTAACGTTACAATAAATTGTAAATCAATTTCTACATTAGCGACGGGTGCGACCATAATTGCAAGCATGGCAGGGTAAATGCCTGCACAACCATTTTGTCCAATCGACAATCCAAATGTCGCAGCGAAATTGGCAATACCTTCTGGCACGCCTAGACGTCTTGTTTGTGTTTGTACATTCAATGGTAAGGCACCCGCGCTTGAGCGTGATGTGAATGCAAAGATTAATACTTCCAAAGTCTTTTTAACATAGCGAATTGGGCTAATACCTAACAGGCTTAAAATAATTAAGTGAATGATATACATCGTAATTAATGCAGCGTACGATGCGATTAAGAATTTTCCTAAAGTCCAAATGGCGCCAAAGTCACTTGTCGATAATGTGTTGGCCATAATTGCTAATACACCGTATGGCGTTAAACGTAAGACGAACGTCACAATCGCCATTACTAGTGAATAGATAGCGTCAATCGCACGCTTAAGCAATTCACCATGATCAGGTTGTTTGCGTGCTACGCGTAAATAAGCAAATCCTATAAACGAAGCAAATATCACGACAGCAATCGTGGAAGTTGCACGTTGTCCAGTGAAATCTAAGAATGGATTTTTAGGCAATAATTCCAAAATTTGTTGTGGTAACGTATGTGCTGTTAAATCTTTCGCTTGTTTAGCAATTTCGCTTCCACGTGCTTGTTCAGCGTTACCAAGATTAATTGTTGATGCATCTAAACCAAACACCAAGGCATACACAACACCAACAATTGCAGCAATGGTGACAGTGCCAATTAAAAAGATAAAAATGAGACTACCAATTTTAGCAAACTTTTCTCCGATTTGAATTTTAGTGAATGCAGCGACAATAGAAATGAAAATTAAAGGCATCACAATCATTTGCAACAATGCAACGTAACCTTGTCCGACAATGTTGAACCAGTCACTTGTTGATGTAATAACATTCGAATGTGTTCCATAGACAAGATGTAATAACACGCCAAATACAATGCCGATACCTAAAGCTGTAAACACACGTTTCGCAAAAGATATATGTTTGCGAGCCATCATGTGCAATATTACGATGAAAATCACCAATACAATAATATTAATCAGTGTAAGAAAAGCATTCATGAACGTCACTCCTCAAATTTTTGAATATAATTCCGACTAGTATGCTAAGAATAATATTAATTTTAAAATATTTCAAGAGGGCATTTGCAATTAAATGTAAACATGATGAAATTCGACCGTTGGCATAAGGGAATTTGTAAACAAATCGTTTTGAATTTAGTAGAGAAAGGTGAAAAGGGTTAATAGTGTTATGACCTAGTCGATTAAAGTTGATATTTGAAAATGAAGCAGGGCATTAAATGCAATAAATTAAATAAGTTGTCATTACAGCGTTAATAATAGAAATGATTTTAACAGGAAAAAAGTGATGAATATTTGGAAAAGATATATATCGTGCACTGTCATAAGAGATAAGATATGAGAAAACAAATGCATCCTTGAATCGAGAAGTGGCTATGACGGTTTGATAAAAATTGCTAACCTCATATTTATTGAATAAAAAGATAATAAATGATCAACCTTGAAAAGACGCTTCGAACAAACACGTTGTAAAAAATTCTGTCGAATCAAAATTAGCATCTTTTGAGGGTTCGTGTGTGCAGGTGGTAGTTCAAAAGCTACCGTAAACAAATATTTTTGTTTGAGAAAAAAGGCGTTTGTAGTAAATGTGAATATGAGTGTGCCCTTGTGTGATTCGTCATTTACTAACACAGCCAAACATTTAAATTGAATGGGCTTATTAAGATGAATCTATTTAGGAATACACAGGAGCCATCCCATTTAAAAGTAACATACTATAAAAATTTATTCAAAATTCAATATTAATCATAATGAATAATTAAAAAACCTGAAACAAATTAGTTTGATATGCTCTCTTCAAAGTAGATATTGAATGGAGTATATCAGCTTGTTTCAGGTTTTATGAATTGAGTATTAAATTTGAAAGTAAATTACAGTTCTATAGGTTTATAAAAAATCAGTTTTTAAATCAAAGCTATATATGAATTGAGTATTAAATTTGTGTTCAAATCACAAGTTTACAGGTTGAATAAACGTGCGAAGAAACCTTTTTTCTCTTCT
>OBZA01000345.1_pt1 | contig 15802 bp, 20 predicted proteins | sample 1476871 | NCBI WGS metagenome assembly OBZA01 (sample SAMEA2580227, study PRJEB22360) | human gut metagenome | biome: human gut; feature: human-associated habitat; material: faeces | place: Denmark | collected 2008/2010
TAAAAATAACAGCACCTACATGTTGATGCTGCTATAATGTACATGCTTTCTACACATAACAGCATGTAACTTCTGTGTTTTCACTAAGATATGTTACATTTAATAACTCTTATTATTATAATAAGTCATTTTTATGCTTTTTACTATACATTCACTCAAATTTTGTCAAGTGCGTTTAAAATTATTGACACATAATATTTATTAATAACCACATTGCTAAATAGACAAGCTGATTAAAAATAACTATTATTTCAAATAAAAAAAGCTAGCTCATTGCTAGCCTATAAGTAATATTTATTATTTATCTTCACTATTTGTTTTTAATTTTTTAGCGTATGCCTCTAAATCTCCAGTGTATATCTTATCGGTTTTATAATAATCTTTCTTTATATTATCTTCTTGATTTAATCTATGTATTTCTTCCATAACTTTTTTAAATTCTTCTAATTCTTTCTTTTTAAACTTCTTTTTATCTTTTTCTCCTTGATTATATTCCCAATGATGTTTAAGCAAAAATTTTGTATATAATCTAATTTCTTCACTATTTTTAATACTTAGAGGAATTTTTAAGAAATTTTTAGTGTATGTTTTTTTTGTAATTGAACCTAGAAGAATTTTATTAAGTATCATATTTAATTTTTTATAAATGTAATTAGATATAACGTCAAATTCTTTTTGATCTGAGCCATTTTTTCGATTACCAGTACCTTTTTGTACTTTTTTTCCTTCTTCGTTTGATTGTTCTTCGTTTTGTGCTTCTTGGTGTTCATTTGTACTTTCTTGCTCATCTTGGTGTTCATTTGTACTTTCTTGCTCATCTTGGTGTTCATTTGTGCTTTCTTGCTTTTCTTTTTTTTCGCTTTCTTCTCCTTCAATTTCGTCTTTGCTTTTAGGTAAAAATCTAAGAGATGCTAAAATTCTATATACATCTTCTAGTTGCATTACTGGCTTAGCAGCAATATTCATTAATTCTTTACGCCATTCTGATTTTTGATCTAACTCATTAAGCAATTCTTGATTTTTTAATTTTTGTGCTTCATACAGTTCTTTATCTTTAATTTTCTGATTGAAATAGAGAGTAAAACAAATACCAATAGTTGCTAAAATACCTGTTAAAAATGTACTAGTACCTGTATAAATATCTCCACTAATATAATCAATTTTATTAGAAGGGTTATTAAGGTTTTTACTTAATATAAATTCTATGACACAAGCAACTATTATTATTATTATTATCAATACAATTATCCCTAATACATTAAATTTACTATCCCTTACTTTTTTTTCTTTCTTTTCTTTTTCTCTTTCAGCGCTATAATTTGATGAACTCAATTCAATTCTCTCCTATATAATTTATTTTAGTACTAGTTTATATAAATTTGATGATTTTTAGAAGCTTATTTATAAGTTCTTCCTACTACGTTAAATTGCTTTTTACTTTTAACCTAAGTATTTAATAACGTAAATAATCTGAGTTGTTCGTTAATAGATGTAGTCCCAGTTTAGAACTACATCTATTTTTTTGTATCGAAGCGGTTGCTATTATTCACTTACCTAAAGTCGCAAGTTGCGACACATGGGGTAGCGTTTCACGACCCCATGAATAAGGGGATAACGTTTCGTTCAGTCCTTACTTAGATCAACTAACAAAGGGCGTCGTGTTTCCCTACTCCCTTTTATACATGATTGAACGAATCGTTCAGTCAGCTACCGTCACGAATGGTTACGGCAGTGTATAATAAAATGTATGCCTATTAAGTGAAGTAGATGTATGTTAAAATAACTCGTAGTTAACATTGCTTTCATTGAAACTTAGTCTTACTAGTCATGTACTAGTGAGACTTTTTCGCATACAAAAAGGGGCTTTATGCCCCTAAAGAATTATGCTATTTGAAAGCTTTTAAAGTGTCGAGATTGCCTAAACATACAGTATTTTCAATGGAAAGGAAATACTTAGTGGAAAGGAAAGAGTCGCCAGTTAGACAATCTCAATTATCATTATTACACACTAATTTTTATTTAGCCACACTATTATAATAAAAATCATTAGTTTGTGTGTAATAAAGTAATAAAAACGTTTCACTCCTTACTTTTCATCTACACTCTCACTTAGTCCGTCATAAGCTAAGTTGAGAGTGCTTTTTTATACAAAAAAGTGACTAACCAATTAAGGTTAGCCACATTGTAGTCGAGGTAGAGTAAAAACTCTATATGTACGTAAAGAAATTAGAGATTATTAAATCTCTTTTGCTATTATCTCATTATTTATATATTTGTCTACAATAAAATAAAAAGCTATGCCCAATGGGCATAGCCAAGAAAAAATGACTCACATATAGAAAAATATAATATAGAAGTGCTTCATAAGGGAACAACTTCTAATGTCATTATACGCATTAAATTTATTAATTGTCTACAATTTTTACAGTATCTATAAACTGTTTACCTCCTCACTCCCCACATTTGGGGAATGAAATTCATTAATAGGTCATTATATAAAGTGCGTATCCAAGTTGAGTACGCAGCTATCAGTAATTAATTATCCCCTTTTTCTTTTCTTCTACTTAATTTATATATCAAATAAATAACTACAACTATAATCATAAACAAGTCAAAAGACGATAAAAGTGATTTACTAAAAGATTGCTTTATCCAAAAGAAGCGGATTAAAAATAATAAAAATGATTGTATTATCCCAACAAAGAAAATATTAATGACTGGTTTATCTTTAATGAAGTTATACACAATATAAGCCATACAAACAATAGTTATGATTAACATTAAAGCTTTTGCCATTGCTAATACTCCTTTTTACTTTTTCTAATACGGTAACTTAACGTATCAGCTTTCTAAGGTAGCCTTAATTTGAGGCGTCCTTTACTGTCTTATCAAACCACTTCCCTATTTTAAGGTACTGCTTACAATCGGACTTTTAAGTACGTTTGTTATTGTATGAAATGTAAGGTTTTGACAGGTTATAAACAAAAAGACTGCACCCAAAGGATACAGTCATTTTAAAGGATACTCGATTTTGAGTAGTAAATTTTAGTAGCTGCGTTCATTATCTTATAAAAGGCTCTAAATGTAAATAGAAAACGCTTACTTTTTATAACTTAAAATTAATACTACTCAAATATGTATATCTCTCTTACTTCTTTTTCTTAAGAGATTTAAAGACTAGAGATAAAATTAAGAATATTAAAACAATAGTGAGAACTGACCCCATTTATATTCCCTCCTAGCTATCTTTAAATTAGATACTAACAAACTAATCCCTTAATTAAAACTAAATATACAAAACGCCTACTTAAACGCTATACATAGCCTATAAGCGTTGCTAAACGTCTGATTATAGCGTCACGTTTACGCAACATACTTGTTTTACTTATACCGAAGTAGTCGGCTATATCTTGCCACTGGTAGCACCCTAGAGGACACTCCCAATACCTAAAACGCATAATTTCTTTAGTTTCGTTGTCCGCTTCATCTATTAATTGATCTACCCCATTAACTATATTACATAATCTTTCATATTTATATTTTAAACCTACGTTACCCGCTTCATCATTTAGTAATTCAAAGTGTGTAAACTTCATTTCCTTGCGATACTGCTCTATACGTTCTATATAGTCCTCTAATTTCTTAATATCGTGTCTTTCAATCGTTAGCAAAGTAATACACCTCTAAATTTCAAGTTTTTTAAAGTCATTTTAGTACCTAGTACTAATTATAGAATATATAAGCTAATTAATCTTTGTATTGAATAAGTAAATGTAAGGTTTTAACATATAGAAGCGGTTTATCTCTTATAAGCTTCAGAGAGCGTTTTAGAAATCCTCTAATAGCGGTATTGATACTTTATACCTAATATACGTTAAGTGGTTTAAATAGGCTTAAAAAACACTGCTACCTTACGAAAACTTACGTTTATTTCTCTGTAACCTTTATATAACCTTATTATTTTTTACTACCTTCCCAAAATCTTCCCATTTTTTGACTACCTTACGAAAACCTTCCGATTTTTCGTTACATAAATTTTTGTACCTATCCAAAATCGCACTATTTTTTACTTACTTTGTATAAACCTTGTACATTTTATATTTGCTCTACCTTTGGTAAACCTTTGGATTTTTGCAAAGTCCAAATTTGGACGCTGCTAATTATTTCATATGTATTATAGGATAACCCAAAATTGGGTAGTCCTAATTTTTATAGAAATCAATTTTACTATCTACTCACTAAAAACTTGACTACCTCTACCTTTTCTCATCACTTTATACCCCCTGTATTCTTTAAAATTTTTCATCATATTTCATCATTTAGCACCCACTTATTCAAAGCAGCTTAACAATATTTAACATTCAACTACCTAAGAAAACCTAATATGAAATGTAGTAATATATAGTATTTTAGTTGATTTTAATTATTGATCTTAATAATCATTTTCTACACTTAGAGGCTCATAGCTTCTATATAGTTTTAAATCTCTCGAAAATTAAAGTTAATTAAAGGTATAAAGTCAAAAATGACTATGTTCTTTTTTAACCCGTCGTTAATGTCGTTCCTTTGCTTAATTACTCTCTTTTTCTCGATGTTAATTTTTAAATTTTAAAATTTGCTAGATACATTGGTATAACTGACGTTAAAGACAATTAAACCCCTTCAAAAATTTGCATTATTTAGCATTAATTAAAAGTACACATCCAAAAATGATCAACTTTAATAAGCTCAAACTTTTTATGAGAGATAGCTTTGCTTAGTCAAAAAAGTCTAATCAAAAAGCACCTACTCAAAATTGAGTAAGTACCCTTTTTAAGCTAGGCTTTTCTAGGGTATTCATTAAAATTTATCCAACAATTTCATGATAGATTACACTCATATTTGAGCAATAATTTTGGTCACACAAAAAAAGTTTAATCAAATAAGCTGCTACTCATTATTAAGTAACAGCTTTTTCATACCAAATTCATTATTGAAATACCCAACATTTCCCCACATTTTTAAAGTCTTATTGATACTTTCACTAAATGGGGAGTGAACAAACGATATAACAAAATAACAATAATAGGCGGGGTATTTGAACGCCCCTATTTGAATTTGTCCAACATTTTCCAACAATTTCATATTTGATACCCCACCCCCCTCACGCGTGAAAAAAATAATAAATTTGGAAAGTAGACACCCCTCGCCGTTCTCCAATAACACTTTTACTCTTTAAATGTTTAGAGTGGGGGGTATTAACTAGCTTCATTTACAATCTTATCTAACAAACCGTTATACATTTGTCTAACACGTTCTCCCGAAAGATTAAATACCTTTCCTACTTCGTTTAACGACTTACCCTGACACAATAAATAAAATACAAAGTACTCTTTATCTGTTCCCACTCTATCTACAATTTGCTCTAGTTCATTAAAAAAGATTTGATTGTCGATATTATCATTTACTTCTACCGCTTCGACATCATCACTAATTTCAAAGAAGTTATCTATATCTAACTCACTCTCTTTAACATCAATCGTAGTCGTATTATGGTATTCTTTTACAAATTGTTTAATCGCTTCTTTATCATACTTCACACCTTAACACCCACTTTATGTGAATGAATGGCTTTATATAAATCACATCTTAAACGGTTAATCAGTTCACTATCTATTGCTGCACCATTAGAACGAATGTAATACATTATTTCTTTTTGTTCACTTGGTGTATATCCTTTAACCACTTCTTTAAATAGTGCTAGTTTCTTACTTGATCGTTTAATATATGCGTTTAGCTTAGCCTTTTCTTCTAGTATATGTATAACAAGCTTCTCTAGTGGATATGATACTGATACAAACCCAAATACATCACTAGAAGTTGAATGAGAGATATTTAAGTAATACATTGCTTCTATTTGCAATTTGATACCTTTTATCTTTGAATTTATAAACTGTGGACTAAATTCCGTTAATAGTGCATATTCTGTTATCTTTGCTTCACGGTAATATAAACAATGTTTCACTCGTTTAATATTCATTCATACACTCCTATTCATTATTGCTTAGTACATCTAAGTAACGTTGTTTAACTGAACGTACACCAATGTAGCCCGCTTCATCTTTAGTTGCTGGTATGCCCAAATAATTCATTTTAAGCGTGTTTAACGTGTTTCTTTCACTTACTAACCTTTTATACTCAATTTCATCTGAATAAGGATATAACACCTTTTCTTTAAGTTTCTCGAAGTCTTTCGCTACATGCTTCTTCTCTAACTCATTGAAGCGGTTATTTATTAAGTTCTCGTATAGATATATCTCATATATTTTAGTGTCAGTTGGTGCTAAATGTTTTATAAGAGCAATCGCTTCATCATTAGTTATTAGTGATAGTCTTGCTTGTAAATCTTGTCGTTTAATAATTTCAGCATGTGGATTGTCTATCTCTTGCTCTAGCGCTTCACTCTGCATAATACATAATTGATCGTTAATACTCTGTAACTTACTTATAGCAAAAGTCTTAAAACTTTGTTCTAGTTTATCCACTTTAGATAGCTGTTGTTTGTCTATCTCACTATTGCTATATCCCGCTTCTCTAAGTGCTTTAGTTTCATCAAGAAAGCTATCTAACTCTTTAATGAGCGTTTGATAGTCGTTATCTTCAAATAATACATTCCATGCGTCAATGATTGCTTTATTTTCTTTTTCTAATACTTTCATATCTCTTTAACCCTCTTTTCAATTAAAGATGTTCTAAAATTAATTCTAAGCACTGTAACAACTTATTTTAGAAGCCTTATATTCTCATACTATTACTTATATCAATTTTTATTTAATGCTCTAAAATAGGCTTTAAAATGATTAATTCTATTTTAGATTTTTAGTTTCTAGAATTTAGTTATAAAAATGTTATCAAGCGATTACTTAAATCTTACTAACTATACGGAGTATTTCAGCCCCTCCCTTAAATACGAAAAGAAGTCACGGACATAATAGCCCGTAACTCTATTTATGAATGAAAGTCTTTTAACCGATAATCTGCACCGTGCATTTTAATAATCTTTGTATTCTTCATTAGTCGGCTAAATATCTTCTTACTATCTTTAGTTAATGTTAATTCTTTTGCTGTATTGTTAGTGGTAATAATATTGTGTTTTCCAGTTCGTAAGTTAGCTACATTAAACATCTTACTTAATCCATAATTGGTTAATGATGTACCGTAATCATCAATCACAAGTAAATCTACGTCTTTAATAAGTTGATCGAGTTGTTTCTCTGTCACGTCTGATGTTTTTGTATAGGTATCTCTATATGCTGTAATGAGTTCCGTTACATCAATAAATAAAGCTGTATAACCTTTTTTCTTCACTTCTTTTACAATAGACATTGCTAAATGACTTTTACCAATTCCATATGTTCCATGAAGTAATAAAGAAGTTGGATTATCTAGTGAGAAGTTCGCAGCATACTTCTGCATAATCTGTTTAGCTTCTAGTAAGTCAGAATTAGTAGGTTTGTAATTATCGAAATGAGCCTTTAATAAGTCATCATTAAGCATTGATTGTTTAAATACTCTTTCAATATCTAACCGCTTCTGTTTCGCTTTGTAATTGCTCGTACTTTGTTTGGCTTTCTCAATCATGAAGCAATCGCACCCGATACGCTCCTCTTGTCCGTTATCAAACTTATAGTAATCGTATCTATTGCCACATCTACTACATTTAAGGTCAAGTTGCATATCAATCACTTTATTGTGTAACTTCTTCATTAAGTCAATGTCAGTAATACTTTTCATGCAATCACTCCTTAAAATAATTCGCTGTATTGTGAATTTTCTTCTTCATCATCTGCTAAACGATCTAAAAATGATTTATTATTATTCAATTTATTTCTTTGCTTCTTACGTGCTTCTATATCTTTAACTGAATTAATGCCCTCTTGATACCAACTAACCAAAATACTATTCACATATGCCCACTTATAAACGTTGTTGTTAATCGCTTCTTTTAATGCTTCGATAACTATATTGTCATTACCGTTGAAATCTTCTCTCCATGCGTCTATCTTTTCTACGATTGTAGAATTAAGACGACCAAATCCATTATTTTCATAAAAAGTAAAAACATTATCCGCTTCATGTATTGTTTGGTTTTTATTTTCGTTAGTGTTTAACTCTTTTTCCATTGCTGCAAATACTTCATCAGTTTTATTATGTTTCTTATTGTTAGGTGTCACTTTAGCTAGTGCCTTTTCTTTAGTGTCTACATCATCAGCTATCCAGTTTTTAATTACTGCTATAAAGTAGTTAAGGCCTTTGTTATTATCCTTACAGTAGTTAGTCGCTACCTTTACTACATCTAGCGTATTACCTTTAATATCTTGTACGAGGTTGCTTACTTCTTTTTGTTTATTAGTGTTTTGCATTTCAACAAAATTATTCAAAAGGAAATTGTAAGCTGTTGTTGTGTCGTAACTACTACTACTGTTTTTCTTCTCCCTGTTATTCTTATTATTGTTTTTCTTAATACTGTTATTCTTAGTGTCTTTATTTTGTATGTCTACGTTTCTTATATCTACGTTTTGTATGTCTACATTTTGTATATCTTCAAAACTGCGACATACGAAATGATGATTGATTGTATAAATATTTTTGCTAAATCCGTTTTCAGTACGCTCTCTCTTTACTGAAATGATTTGTTTATCAACTAATTCATTTCTATGCTTATAGAAGCGGTTTTTACTTATATTTAATTCGTGACAAATAAGGCTAACACTTGGGAAAGCTATATCTTTACCACCAGCATAAGAAGATAGATAACAATATATAGCCTTAGCTTCTATACTTAAATTAGGCTCTTTCATGACTTGCTTATAAATTGTTCCGTATCCACCTGTAACATCAATTAATCTATCACTCATAGTTACCACCCTCACTTTCATATAACACTGGTGCTATCTGTCTTTGTAATACCTTATCTATATACTTATATGTGATCTTTAAGTAACCTAGTTTTCTTAAATGATTAATCCTGTTTAATATCGTTAATTCATTATGACCGTACAAGCTAGCGAAATACTCATCGCTAGCAGTACAATAGCCATATTCATTACTAAATGCCGTAATTTCTGCAAATATTACTCTTTCACTATCATTAAGACGATTGTCATATCTCACGTTTGCAGGTAAAATAGAGTAGTAATTAGGCTGTTTATTTGATTGTTTTATATCACCCATAGTGTTATCCTTTCAGTTAGATTTTTAGTTTGCTTAAAAAACTATTTATCAGCGTTTTCTATTTCGGTTTGGTCGCTTGGAATAGAAAACGTTTCTTTTTTATCTAATTCTTTAAATTGTTCTAATAAGCTATCAAACTCTTTTAAGTACATACACATTAAATCAATCGTTTGTGTATTTTGTATTCTATGTTCATGATATCTATAACCATGTGCTAAAATTTCATTTTTATTTAATACATGATTAGGCTCATGAATAAAATATTCTTCATCAAACCATGTAAAAGACGTCATTACGTCATTAATTTTTTCTTTAATTATTTCTATATCATTCAATATATTTTTAATTTCTAAATTCATTTTTATTCCTCCCACTCGAAATTGTTTTCTATTTGTTGCATAACCAACTCACAAATAAATTGTAGTTGTTGTTCACGGTTAAGCGTTTCTCTCCATTTTTGGTTACCTTCTTCTACTAAATGAACATAAATTTGTCGTTTATCATTTATTGCACTATTTAATAACTCATATATTTCTTTGATTACTCGAACATCTTGATTATCCATTTTTAAATCCTCCTATTGCTTCATATCGAAGCAGTTTATTATTTTTATACATTCTACTTAAATTCTTCTACTGTTTTGTAAATGTTCTCTATATGCTTTATAGAGATACGAGCGTTGTTCATCTCGAATATCAAACTTGATAATAGCTACCATGCTTGAGAATAAGAAAAATGCTAATGCATAATGTAATTCAGAATACATATTTAAAAATATGGTTATTACACAGATATAAATAAGTTCATTCAGAAACCTAAGCATTTTATCACTCCGCTTCTTCTTGTTTGTTGTATTTACCGTAAATAGTTTCACTCACTTTAATATCTAAGCCAAAACGATTTTTTGCAGCCATTAGATCAACTACATCAGTTAATATTGTTTGTCGAGTTGCTAACATCTCAGGTGTCATTGCACCTTTTTTAATCATCTTCTTAAAGCCATATAGCGTTGATGTCGCTTTATCTGATATTGTGTTTGCTTTAATGTAATCTACTCGCTTAGCTGTTTGATTTGCTTCTTTCAGCTTATTCATAGCGTCTTTTTGTATTTGCTTATCAGTCATGCGGAAAGCTTCATAATCTTTTAAGCCTGTTGCTTGTCGTAACTCAACTAACACATCACAAATCCAGTCTTGAAAGTCTTCCGCTTCTTTTTTGTTTGAACGCATGATTAGTCTATAAATGCCTTTTTCGTTAATAACTGTATAATCTTGATACTTTCTAGCGTATTTCTTTTTAGAGGTGGTACGCTCTTTAAGAGTACCTCTTGTATGATTAGGTAAATATCTCACTGTTGTTTGTGCGTCCCTAAATCCTAATACTTTCGATATATCACTGGCTATTGCCCAATGTTCCCCGTCTTTTTCAATAAATCTAATTTCCATACCGTTAAAAATTTGTTTTATCATTTAAAACCTCCGAAATTGATTAGTACTATTACTTTTATTCACTCGCTTGCGGGCAAGATTTTTTAATATTTTTGACTTTCTAAAAATCTTTCTATTTCTTGACGATCATAGTAATAGCTTCGCCCCTGTTTACGTTTAGTAAGTCCTAAACGTTCCCACTCGGTAACATCACTATGTGTACATCTGTATAACTTTCTTACTTCTGTTTGTGTAAGCCACCGCTTTTGTTGTTGCTCTATCTTTTGCTGCGCTATCTGTTCGGCAAGTTTTAAAATACCTTTTGCTAATTCTAAAGAAGCAGATTCGCTTAATATTGATTGTTGTTCCACTCAAAAACCTCCATCATATTTATCGGTTTGCGTCGGATTTTAAGTAAAAAATATATCCTCAATTGATACATCTTTTAATCCCTTTTCATGTAACAAATTTTTAAATACTAACATTTCTGTTTTATTAAATTCCTTTAATCCCTTTTCTTTCTTTCGATAAGTTTGTTCAGAAATACCTAATATTTTTGCCACATCTTTTTGAGTTTTATCAATCATTTTTCGATAACCTAAAATACTATTCATATTAAAAAATAACCTCCAATCTTTTTTAAGACGCTTGTTTACGTCTTTATATTTATAATATATACAACGAATATGTAAGTCAATCATTTTTTATCGGTTTGCGTCGGATTTATACTTAAAAAATATAATTAATAGTCGGTTTACGTCTAATATTAGTGGTTTTTATTATTTAAATATTTTATAATTATTTCTAAGAGGTGCTAATATGATAAAACCAAATAAACAAGAAGTAGGTAATAGGATAAAAGCAATTCGACTTAATAATTCTTATAATTTAAGAGAATTTGGCGAAAAAATAGATAACGCAGCTGATAGTATTGTAAGTAGGTGGGAAAAAGGTAAATCTTTGCCCAATAATAAAAGATTAAAACTTATTTCAGAAATTGGTAATGTTACAGTAGATTATTTACTATATGGTAATCCAGTTAGTTTTTTACAAAAAAATTTCAATTTAAAAAGTAAGAAATATGATTTAACTTGCTTAAATAGTAAAGGGCAGAAATATCTATATAATCGAATTCTCATCAATTATAAGTTTAATGTAGAGTTTAATGAAAAAATGATTTCAATGCGAGTAGATTCAATCTTTAATTATAATGAGTTACTAGACTTTGCCGAAAATAATTTAGATTTAATTATAAGCGATCTAATCGAAGAATCGAAAAAAGTTATTAATACTTTTAAAGATTATAGTAACGATGTATTACAAACCATTGCTGAAGATAATTTAATATATGAAAAGTATCTAAATAAAGAAGGTATAACAACTTGTGACGTAATAAATAATTATTACATATTTAGGGATTCTGAAATTGAAAAAAGAATTAAAATTGCAGATAGCAATTCAAATAATGTACATTTCATCGCTCATATAATTAATGAATTATTAAGATTTAACTCTATATTGTCTAATGAAAATAAATTAACTAAAGATGAAGTGACAGAATTTAAAGGTTTTTTAGGTATCATAAAAAATAGTTATCCTAACGATTTTACATTGAAAAATACTTTACTAGAATCATCTGGATTAAACGACTATATTAACAATAATATACTTAAAGATATAGATACCTTGATTAATAAATACGACCAAATCACTGATTAAACTAAATTTTTCACTCTTGCTTACGAGTTCATACATACTATTTACACATTAATATAGCATTACATAGTCGTTTATATTTAAATTTAATTAAAGGAGAAAGATAGAATGTACTTCAATGATTGGAAAGTTACTATTAACGGAAAAGGATCACATGATGTTGTGACAAATGAAGATACTTTGTTAATTTTGCAAGATTATCAACATGTTGAAATAGCATTAAAATTAGTAAACGATACTATTCAAGTAAAATCATTAGGATATGGAGAGGATGTAAGCATTAACCCTACTACAAAAGAAATAACGGTTAATGTAACAAATTTATTAGAAGATGATGAGTAATTAATTAAAGGAGGTTGAGAGATGGAAAACTTAAGTAAACAATTAGTTGATAGTTTAAAAAATAAAAAAAGATAACCCCAGGCACATAGGAATGCTCAGTGCATATTGCATATGCACCTACCCCTTTTTGGGACCCAGCGTTAATCCTTCTCGAGTTATCTTAATCACATTATAAGTTACATTGCTTATTATTTCAAGAATAATTATTGGGTAGCTCGCCTACCCTCCTATAAATTCACTTACAACAATATTATTACTATTACCGCACCAATGAGTAACCATTCTCAAAGGTGTGTTCAATCCAATCAAACGCATGCGGGCAAGTAGAAAGGATTGATTTACAATGATTAAGAAATATAAAAAGAAAGACGGCTCAACGGCGTATATGTTTGTTGCATATCTCGGTGTTGATCCAATTACTCGTAAGCAGAAGCGAACAACAAGACGTGGCTTTAAAACTGAAAGAGAGGCCAAAATTGCAGAAGCTAAGCTGCAAACAGAAATACAAAGTAAGGGATTTCTAAATACTGATATCACGACTTTTAAGCAAGTATATGAGTTATGGATAGAGCAATATAAATGCACCGTTAGAGAAAGTACATTTGTTAGAGTTAGTAATATGTTTAAAATAAAAATACTTAAAGAATTTGATAATATGCCTATTCAAAGTATTACTACGCCTTATTGTCAAAAAGTTATAAACTACTGGATAGAAAATTATAAGGATTTTAGAAATATTAAGGTATATGCTGCGAATGTATTTGAATATGCCGTTATGTTAAAAATAATACATGAGAATCCATTTAAATATACTAAATTACCGAAAAGAACAAGAAATAAAAGCAATGAGCATTTAACCTATTATTCTAGTGATGAATTAAGACAATTTCTAGAACTCATTAAAGATGATTTAATGTATTATGCTATGTTTCGGCTTTTAGGATTTACAGGTATGCGTAGAGGGGAATTAATGGCTTTAACTTGGGAAGATATAAATTTTAAAAATAAAACAATCAGTATAGATAAAACTGTTACTATTGGACTTAACAGTAAAGAGATTATACAACCTCCTAAAACTCATTCATCTATAAGAGTTATAAGCATTGATGATCGTACTCTTTCAATATTAAAAAATTGGCGTGTAGAACAACGTAAACTTTGTTTAATGCATGGACATAACACAAGTAATAAATCACAATGTTTATTTACAAATTTACGAACAAATAAACGTCTTCAAGTGCAGCACCCCAATAAAGCAATGGATAAAATATGTAAAAAATATAACTTTAAAAAAATTAAAATTCATGGTTTTAGACATACTCATTGTTCATTATTATTTGAAGCGGGCTTATCTATTCAAGAAGTGCAAGATAGACTCGGACATGGCGATATTAATACAACAATGGATGTTTATGCTCATATTACCGAAAAACAACGTGAAAAAGTTGCTGAGAAGTTTGCTAATTATATTAGTTTTTAACAATAACGTATTCAAAACGTATTCAATTTATAATTACTAAAAAAATAACAAGCTAGAAACCGCGTAGTTATAACGTTTCTAGCTTGTTTTCACAAGTTATTTATATTTTGGCACAATGACTCTCCAGCCATGTTTATCTTCTAATTTACCACTTTGGATGCCAGTGTATGTGTCATATAATTTTTTAGTGATTTCTCCAGGTTCGTTATTATTAATCACAATTTCTCTATCTTCATATTTTAATGTACCTACTGGAGAGATGACTGCTGCCGTACCAGAACCAAATACTTCTGTTAATTCACCTTTATCGTAAGCTTCGAATAATTCATCAATAGATACTTTACGTTCTTCGACTTCATAGCCTAATTCTTTTGCTAATTCGATAATTGATTTACGTGTAATACCAGGTAAAATACTACCATTTAACGCAGGTGTTACTAATTTGCCATTTTCAACGAAGAAAATGTTCATACTACCTACTTCTTCAACATATTTTTGTTCAACGCCGTCCAACCATAATACCTGATCATATCCTAAGTTATTCGCATTCGTTTGTGCTAATAAACTTGCTGCATAGTTACCTGCTACTTTAGCAAATCCTACCCCCCCACGAACTGCACGTACATATTCATCTTCAACATAAATTTTTGTTGATTTTAATGTATCACCGCCGTAGTAAGCACCTGATGGAGATAAGATAATTAATAATTTATATTTTTTAGAAGCACGAACACCTAAAATACCTTCTGTAGCGAATACGAATGGACGAATATATAAAGATTGACCTTCGCCTTCTGGTACCCAATCACGTTCGATATCGACAAGTTGTTTCAAACCATCTAATAATAATTCTTCATCTACTTTAGGCATTTCTAAACGCGCTAATGAATCATTGATACGTTTGAAGTTTTGATCTGGACGGAATAATACGACCTCACCATTATGTTTATATGCTTTTAAACCTTCAAATACAGCTTGACCATAGTGTAAACTTTGTGCTGCTGGAGAAATTTCAAACGGTGCATAAGGAACAATTTTTAATTCTTGCCAACCGCCTTTTTCTTCATCATAATCTACACTTAACATATAGTCAGTAAAATATTGCCCAAATCCAAGATTTCCTTCTGGTTTTTCTTTAAGTGTGTCACGTTGTTCAAATTTAACTTTTTCTGACATGTTGAAGCCTCCTAATATATTTCATGAATAAGATTTAATATAAATTATAGCAATCTCAGATAGTCTATTCAATAAATTTTCTAAAAATTCAAACAAAATAAAAAATGAAACCCTTTTCTTTTTTTATTCTTTAAAAGAGAGTCAAATTCCAAAGACACCTTTTTAATTATGAACTTATGTCTTTTCTTTAATCGTTCGTATCATTGTTTCTGTCATTTTAGCCAAATGATACTTTGGATTAAAGCCCCATTCTTTTCGAGAATAACTGGTATCAATATTATCTGGCCATGTATCTGCAATCGTTTGTCTTACTGGATCGACATCATAATCTAAGGTGAATTCTGGAATATATTTCTGAATTTCTTTCTTAATCATCTCAGGTTCAAGACTCATTGCGCTTAAATTATAACCATTGCGTGTTACAAGTTTCTTACTATCCGCTTCCATA
>OBZA01000351.1_pt1 | contig 15506 bp, 17 predicted proteins | sample 1476871 | NCBI WGS metagenome assembly OBZA01 (sample SAMEA2580227, study PRJEB22360) | human gut metagenome | biome: human gut; feature: human-associated habitat; material: faeces | place: Denmark | collected 2008/2010
GGGCTCCATATACGTTATCGGCTTCATAGTAATTGAAATTTGTTGATTTTGTCAGGTAGATTGGGAAATTAATCCGAACGCTGTTCGGATTAATTTCCCAATCTACCTTAATGTTAAAAGTTTCCTGAACTTTGTGAGTAACATGTCAAAAAACATAACATGGATAGCGACACATGACAAACAGTGGTATAATATGAGGAATTTTAATTGCAAGTTAATCTTATTTTAATGTTTGAGGAGGCTCTATATGAAACCAAAAATTGTTAAAAATCAAGACGGAACCATGCGATCCTTAAGCAACCGCCACGTCCAAATGATTGCAATTGGTGGAACAATTGGTACCGGACTGTTCCTCGGATCTGGTAGTACGATTAGTAAAACCGGCCCGTCAGTAATGTTAGTTTACTTAATACTAGGGTTATTTTTCTTCTTTATGATGCGGGCTATTGGTGAGATGTTTTATGCGGATCCTACACAGCATACTTTTGTTTCATTCATTTCAAGATATTTGGGGCCAACAATCGGACATTTTACTGGTTGGACTTATTGGATTGGTTTAGTATTTGTTTGCATGGCTGAGTTGACTGCAACAGCGACGTATGTCCAGTACTGGCTACCAAGCGTTCCTGCTTGGATTATTGAATTAGTTTTTTTAGGAATTCTGGTGAGTGTCAATTTAATTGCAGCACGATTATTTGGGGAAGCTGAGTTCTGGTTTGCCATGATTAAGATTATTGCTATAATTGCCATGATTTTAACTGGTGTTTTCATGCTCATAAACCATTCCGTCACCCCACTTGGGCACGTATCATTAACAAATATTAGTCATGATTACACACTATTCCCACATGGTATTTTTAATTTTATTGCTGCATTTCCAATGGTGTTTTTTGCCTTTCAAGGAATTGAATTTGTTAGTATTACGATTGGCGAAGCTAAATCCCCACACACAGTTATAAAAAAGGCGGTAAATGAAACACTATTTCGAATATTATTATTTTATATCGGTGCACTAGTCGTAATTATGATAATCATTCCTTGGACGTCACTATCAGCAAACAGTAGTCCGTTTGTTCAAGTATTTAAATTAGCTGGATTTCCGGCAGCTGCTGCCACTATCAATTTCGTTGTCTTAACGTCCGCTGCATCTGCATTAAATAGTTGTATTTTTTCAGCAGGCCGTCATTTTTATCAACTGGCAACCGAAGTTTCCAAAAGCAGTTGGATGTATAAGATGTTTGCTAATATATCAAGCAGTGGCGTCCCTGCCGCTGCAATTGCTTTTACCGCTTCGCTAGTCTTAATCACTCCGATTATGAGTTTAACAACTGCTATCAGTTCAGTTTTTACAATCGTAACCGGCGTGTCTAGTGATATGTATATTATTGTTTACACATTGACATTAGTTGCTCACAGAAGATACCGGGCTTCCACTGATTTTTTACCAAATGGTTTTATTATGCCATGGTATAAAATTACCAGCCCATTAACTATATTATTCTTCGGTATCATTTTCATCAGCCTGTTCTTCATCCCAGAAGATATTGTTGGGGCCGTTGGGGCAATCTGCTGGACATTAATCTTTGGTGGAATAGAATTTTTACGTCAAGGGAAAACGAACTTAAACAATACAAACTAAAAGATACAGGATAAAGGGGACTTATGGGGTGATACTCGGCATATCCACGTAATCCTTAATTACCCATTTTACTAAAAGTTGATTAAATCAAATTATTAATAAGCGGCTCATACCAACGTAGAGATAATCGTTAGCATGGGCCGCTAAGTTATTTTATAAGGGTATCAAACATTTGATTACCGTATAGCTCTATGTCAAGTGGTAGATTGCAAATTCGGATTAAATTTGCAATCTACCATTAACACGGTTCTGACCATTTTAGGTATGCTAGGTGTAATTACAGACGTACAAACTGTAAACGTCTCACAGGACACGACAGGCACCTTAGAACATGTTACAAACGAGGTGGACTCCGCTAGCCAAGCTGATAAAGCACCAACTAGTGCGCACGTTTCCAATGTGACCTCAACTAGTGCTGAGATTAAAGTAGATGACAAAGCTGAATAAAGTGAAAAGGTCTATCCTCAATTGGGTAGGCCTTTTTATTGTGCAATTTTAAGCTAGTTAACATAAATGGGGCTTATCCCAAGTAACCCCCTCACTCCCTGATAAAACAACGATCCGTTATTTTGCCTTTGTGAAATTTGACGGGAGAGGAGTGGTCTAGATGAAAAATCCCCAAAAAATCAATAAACTCACTTTGTGAATTTAACCGCCTAAATTCCTAGACCATTGCGCCAATCGTGCCTGACACCAGTCCAAAAAATCCCGTTCTGAAATCGTTGGTGTTCCCGTCAATAACTTTTTTGTGATGGGCTCCTCACCTAAAGCCGTCTCAATTAACCCAACCACTAAATAATCTGTCTGTTTCGTAACCCAATTTTGTGGTTTCGCCCCAAAGACTTTCGCCAAACTAAAAGCTTGATCCCGAGTCATGGTAGTTAGACGTCCGGTAAAAGCAATCTCACAATCTCTTAAATCAAGCATTTTAAATCATCAACTTTCTTGATTCTAATGTTGGTTTTGACTTGACGGGTTATGGTTTTCCATTCAGTTTAGAGGGAGTGACGTTTTGAGCGCAGAATTGTTCCCTGGAAACAGTTATTTGGAATAACTGAACCAGAGTGCAATTCTACGCTAAGGTTTCCCCCTAGTTCGTCGGTCGTTAACGCCCGTCGCTTGTCTGTACAATTGCGGTATTGCTACCACCACTCATTATAAACCTACGTTTTCGGTTTAACCTACTAAAAAACGCCCTAGCAGGCGTTGGTAATACGTATTTATTTTTGTTCGATCACCAACTAATCAATGGCACCAAGCCGAAGCTTCGTTTTACCACCCGCGCCGTTAATGGTCGCGCTCACCATTCACCACCCAGCCGTACAGATGACCTTGTTGTGGTATAGCCAGACTTATTGAAGTCGCCCTGGCAAACGTGTCCCCTTAGATTTAGACCCCAGCTTGTCCCCTAGGGCTTTAAAAATCGCACCGGCCATGATATAATAGTCATTAAACAAGTTGACTTTTATGTGGCGCTCACCGATGCCAGTCGGTGGGTGTTTTTTTTTATGCAGTTTTTTAGGTATTACTTCTTTTGAACTACTGACAGTGTCCCCCATGATTCACAGTTAGTACAGCAAACGGTGGAAATAATGTTAAAAGCACATCATATAATAGGACTGTCAATACCAATGATTATAGCCCTTTCATAGGATATCTGTCAACAATTATATTTAATTTCCCTTTTTCCCTTTATCTATTTTTCCCTAAATAGAATTATCTCTAAATAGAATTATCCCTATATCCCTTTTTCTATTTAGGGATATTTTTAATTCCCATTCTAACAGTGTTCTCAGTCGATAAGTATCCCTTTTTCCCTTTATCCCAATTTCTATATATCCCTAATTCTATATATCTAAATAACTATTTAGGGAAATTTCCCTTTTACTATTAAATTGTGGTATACTAATTAAAAATCAATTGGAGGTCGTTGTTATGGATATTCCAGACGTAGTAAAAGCTATACAGTCTCGTGATGAGGCATTAACCATTGTGATTGGTAATCAAAAGGGTGGCGTGGGAAAAACAACTAACACGTATCTCATCGCTTATACCTTAGCTAAAATGGGAATACATACGTTGGTTGCAGACTTAGACCCACAAGCCAACGCCACTAAAACACTAATGTTAACGAAAAGTCAGCAGGAAGATACCGTGTACTCAATTAAAAAAACTCTGATGGTAGGCGTACAGGAGAAAGATCTAACAGACTTACCAGTTAAGATAATGGATAACCTTGACCTAATTCCTTCATATATTGATTTCCAAGATTTCACGAAATATTTATATCAGAATACGAATAATGAGTACGAAGAAACACATCTGTTGGAACCCTTGTTTAATCCATTGAAGAAGAAATATGATGTAATTCTGTTGGATGTGCCACCATTTAGTATTGAGATTACCCGTAATGCTGTTATCTTCTCAGACTTTGCACTTATCAGCTTGCAAACACACGATGATAGTCTATCCGGTGCAGAAGAGTATGTGAATACCCTTTCCAAACTTCAGCAAGAGTATCAGCTAGATATAGAGGTAATTGGTATCTTGCCAATGCTTCACGATGCCCGTAACGGTGTCGATCAGACAATCATACAATCTGCTAAGGATGAGTTTGGAGAAGAAAATGTATTCACAAATATTGTTACTCAAATGGCCCGGATTAAACGATTCCCAATTAATGGAATTACCGATAAGGACCGCTTCGATAAGCGAGTGTTAGACAAGTACCAGCAAGTTACCGATGAGTTATTAAGCCGGATTGGCTTATTTATAGATGATAAGGAGGCCAAGTAAGATGCCAAGTAAAAAGCCTAATATTCTTCAACGAAGGGTTACCGGAGCGGTAAAGCCATCAGAAGAGTACCATGCAACAGATAATGCTACGAAAAAAGAGAATAAATCTTCCTCTATACCAAAAAATCAGAAAAAATCCCTTAAGGTATCCGCAGAGACTTACAAGGATATGAAAGTCCTGAAGACAATTGAACATGTTAGCTTCGACTACGAGATTATCCAGCTTCTTATTGACCAGTATTACAAGGATATGACCGAGGAACAACAGCGCAGGTATACCGTATTGCGGGAGAATATGTAAGCAGTGCTACATTAAAATAAAAGAAAGAAGTAATGGTAGATTGCAAATTTAATCCGAATTTTTGGACAAATTGGTCAGCATGACCTGATAAGGTGTTTGCCAGCCAAGTATTTTAAGTGGTCTCTGATTAATTTCGAGTAAGGTGGTTTTCAAGCCTTGAGCACTAATGTGCTCAAAATAAGTCCCCTTAGGATAAAAATAGCGTAAGTTCCGATTAAATCGTTCATTACTGCCGCGCTCAGCTGGCGTATAAGCATGGCAGTAATAGGTCTTAATACCGTATTGTGCTTCAAGTGATACTAGACCGCTAAACTCAGTGCCACGGTCCACCGTAAAACTATGCACCGGGCCATTAAAAGTTGCTAGAAACTTAGTTAGGGCTTCATTAACAGTTACTGCTGTCCGATTTTTTAATCGGTAGGCCCAAAGGAAACGTGATTTGCGATCGATTAAGGTTAATAAAACTGCCTTACTATGCCCACGGGGGCCAACAATTGTATCTAATTCAAAATCACCGATGCGATTACGTCGATTAACCACGATGAGTCGCTGTTCAATTGACCGTCCTAATGATTGATTATATTTAGAACGTTGGTCAAGGTTACGCCGTTGGCGCACGCCATGTTCAGGCAAATCATTTAAAGAAAACTCAATTTTCCCTTGATTTAACCAATTATAAATTGATTTAGTCGCTAGTTTAAATTCGTGAGCTATCATTTCTGGTGACCAACTTAGCCGTAAATGGTTTAAAATTATTTACCTTAATTTGTCATTCAATTTAGTCTTTCGGCCACATCGTGACCGCTTGTATTCGGCATCTGTTTGGGCCACTTCGGCCTGGTAAGGTTCACATCGAGCTAATTCATAAGAAATTGTGGCAGGTGATCGTTTTAGGCGATCGCTCATTTGGATATTGGACAGGCCTAGTTCACAAAAGGTTTCGATTTTAATTCGTTCAGAATAGGTTATACTAGACAAAAGATCAGCTCCTAAAAGATGGGTTTGTGGTAAACACCATTTTAAGGGAAGCTGATCTTTTTTGTCCGAACAGCGTCGGATTAATTTTACAATCTACCATTTACACAAGATATTTTATGCTCTCCAAATTATTGATGAACCTTCTATTTTGGATAAATGTTTAAAAAAATTATCTTTACCCTACGGGAAAAACAATCACGCTCGGCTAAAACATCTTTCATAATTATTGATGCCCAAAGCGTTAAAAATACCGATACGGCGGAGCATCACGGTTATGACGGTGGCAAACGTATATCTGGCATCAAACGGCACTTAGCTGTTGATATTAACGGCTTACCTCAAGCAATTCATATAACGACAGCTAATGTTTCGGATCGTGATGGGGCCAGTGCTATGTTAGCCCTCAACTATGATCATTTAAGACAAGTTAAGTCAGTTTTGGTAGATGGCGGCTACACAGGTTCCAATTTTGCAGCTGACGTTTACACTAATTTAAAAGCCACCGTGCAGGTGGCTAAACGCAATGAGCTTCACAAATTTGAAGTATTACCGCAACGCTGGATTATTGAACGATCTTTCAGTTGGTTAGATAAATGTCGCCGTCTCTGGAAAAATTGTGAACGTCAACTTAACACTAGTCGTCAAATGGTCATTTTAGCTTTTTTAGTATTGCTGCTCAAGAGATTTTAAACAGGTTCTAAGCTATCATCAATGTAATTTTACACCTGTTAGCGTATAAAGTTGCTTAGAAGTCTTGTTAGCATACAAAAAGACCCATCAAATTAATGACGGGCCTCTTTGTATACTTACAGAAAATCAATCTGTGCCGAATTAGATCAATTCAAAATGAAAGATTAGCGGAGTGTTCATGCAAACACAACCTTAATTATAGCATGGTTAAAATTAGATACAATAAAAAAGTGAGCACCCGGGTAAGTGTTCACTAAGAAGTTGTCACTTCAAAACGAAATATCATGAGTCCCGACTGATAGGGACAACTTTATTTTAGATTATTCTAATTAAATTGCAATATAAAAAGGCCTATCCAACTAAGGGTAGGCCTTTTTACTATACTTTTAGAGATCAATGCGTGTCAGCTCGAATTGATCCAGTCACAAAGACGACTATGCAGAACATGAAAATAATAGGAGTGTTCATATCATAAACACATGAATAGTATATCATGACAGTAAACCATTGCAACAATAAATAAAAAGGTCTATCCAACTGAGGGTAGGCCTTCTTATACTTTTGGGAGCCAATCTGTGTCAATCCAGATTGACGTTGTGTTCACATCATAAACACACGGATAGTATATCACGATAGCATGTCATTGCAACTGTCTAATTTTAGTAAGTTTACATAATGCACAGTATTCAAAGCTAAACTTTATGAAGTCTAGTTAGGCCTATTGTATCAGTGTTTATAGACAACTCACTGTTTGATTTAGCCAGTTTAGCTGGCTTGTGATTATTATTTATTTGTTCAATTTAGTTGACTTATTGGTTTACCCCTGCTGTAATGTGAGGGAGTGAAGTGGTTGAGTGCAGAATTGTACCCTAGTCAGACGATCAAAATTAAAATGACTATCTAGCTAGAGTGCAACTCACCTGTTGTAACGCTCGGTCGTTCGGGCATCGCTTGGACAATCAGTTGCGGTATTGCTACCAACCACTAGTATCAACCTACATTCTCGGTTAAACCCATTAAAAAACGCCCTAATGGACGCTGATAGCACGTATTTAGTTTTGTTCGGTTACCAGCTACTAGTGGTCACCATGCCTAAGCATCGTTTTACCACCCGGGCCGTTAATGGTCGCCCTCACCATTCATCACCAGCCTGATTGTCTAAGGCCTTATGTGATATAACCGGTTGTTATTGAAGTCGCACCGGTAAACGTGTCCCCTTAATATTTATACTCTAGCTTGTCCCCTAGAATGGTCCGCGAGAAGCAATTGAATGTCAAGACTTGCAATTTTAGAGTCTAGACCGTACAATTAATACATGGTTATTTGTGTTTCCCGCGAAGTAGAAGGTCGCGGGGCTTCTTTTGTATATTCAGTTATTTTAGGTCTGGCTTAATTGCTAGGCCTTTTTTAATACAAGGATATTGTAGCTCCTTATTAGGCGAACGTCAACACTTTTTTAATTTAGTCTACAAATCTACATATCTATTTATCTACATGTATTTATGTATACTCGCATACAAATAGATAATAGGAAATAGAATGTATTTATTGCTGTTTAAACAAGCTTTTATGGTAGCTAAACTATCTACATATCTACATATCTACATGTACTCTTGTATTTTAGTCTACATATATTTTTGTATATTTGTATATTTATCTACATGTAGACGTTTGATAATCTGTGCTATATGAATTATAATAGTGAGATTAAGGGGGCTAGCAGAATGGTAAAAGTTATTACGTTTGGAAATTTCAAAGGTGGAACTGGAAAAACAACTAACAGCTGCTTGATTTCATACAGACTAGCTAAACAAGGATACAAGGTACTACTAGCAGATTTAGACCCGCAGGCTAATGCAACCGCATTATATCTAAAGACTAAACAAGTTCAAAATAATGAGGTTGTTAAATTTGATAATACTTTAATGAATGCAATCAGCAATGATGATATAAGTACTATTGTTACTAAGATTCGTGACAATCTTTATTTGTTGCCCAGTTTTGCAGACTTTACATCATATCCAATTTTCTTAGAAAAGAAGTACCCGAACACAGATGACCAATATAGGCGAGCTAAACACTTTTCAAATTTGCTAGATAAAATTAAAGATGACTACGATTACATTATCATTGATACGCCACCGACTGTTAGTGTATACACTGACTCAGCGTTAATGGCCTCAGACAGCGTTATAATTGTGCTTCAAACTCAAGAACGGTCGTATGTAGGTGCTGAGGCCTTTATATCTTACCTGCAAGAGCTTGTCTCTAATTATGACGCAGATTTCAACATTGCAGGAATACTACCGGTTCTGCTAAAGAACAACAGCCAGGTTGATCAGTCGATACTAGAACAAGCCGAGGCTGAGTTTGACAAAGATAATATTTTTAAAAATGTTGTTAAAAATATGGAACGGCTAAAACGTTATGACATTATTGGCATTGTTGATCCAGATTTAAAAACACAAAAACATGATATGCATGATATGCGAGTAGATGCGCTATATAAGAAAATTACAAATGAATTTGTTGAAAGGGTTGGTAAAGATGAGTAAAGACCTGCTCAAGAAAAGCCTTAACTCAGATGTTACTCAAGTTCCGAAACCTAGCAATATATTTTCGCGGGACATGAAAGTGAAAGCAAACACTAAAAAGTCTAAGCCTAAAACTACTACAATTAGATGCTCAGTTGAGACAGCCGATATGGTAAATGCATTATCCGCAGTGCTTAATTTTAAAAGTGTGGATGAGATGCTTGAACACACAATTAATAGCACACTAGAAGGTTTAACAAATGAGGAACGTGCTGAATATCGAACGGTGAAGAAGATATATACTAGCAGACGATCAAAATAACTAGCATAATCACAATTTAGATGGAATCGTTATACTATTAATAGTAGAGAGATAAATAGGAGGCTAACGCATGAATGAAGAAGATAAAAAGAAAGAAGAACAACAAAGGTTGGCCGATAAAAAGTTTGAAGACTTCATCCAAGGAATTTACGATACTAACAAGGAGCCTTCTAATGAGGACTGGCTAGATAATGTTGCCAGTGCAATGGTCCCTAATGAGGCCGATAAAGAGAAGAGATAATGAAAAATGTTCGGAAGTTTATTACAATTATTAGGACTATCAAGATGGTATCATCACGAACAACACGCTGATAGGTCGAATGCTCGTAGAGCTAGTGGTCAGTCAGCCTTCTCATACGATGACCTTAAAGGATTACGTAAGTTGGCATTCTGGCTATTTGTATTCAGCATATTCCTAAATTGGGGCATGTTCGGTGCTATTATGCTAATTGCATGGCTAGCAATGTGGGCAATAAGTATAATCTTTTAGTTTTGTTGTAAATTAAAAGCTATCTCAAATTACTGAGGTAGCTTTTTTATGGTTGATATAATTATTGTATTGGGTCTCCCGGTGCATGAATTTTACCTGTAGAACTAACTCCCCAAGCAAGCCCGTCATCGTTGATAAAGCTCCAAGAACCATTGTCGCCTTCACTTGCGTTCAAGTCATCTAGTGATGTACCTCCAAAATCATCATCCCCATTGCCTTGAGATTTAGCCCAGTTTCTTAGAATCTGCCTGGCTTGGGATTCAGTTAAGGCTGTAGAACTAGTTGTAGACTGAGTAGAAGAAGACTCTGATGAACTAGAGTTTTCGACTGATGAGCTACTTTCAGAAGAATCTATGTCATCATTAGTAGAGTTTAGTATCCTTTACTATATATAATAAGGAGGTCTCTAATGCTAGTTTTTCTGTCAACATCATTCATACCATCCAATGATAAGATGTGGTCACGAGTTGGCATAAATAAAAATCAACAATTCCCGCCATTGGCAATAGATTTAGGATGACGTTCCCTTAATTTTGAATGGTGTCCATGGTCTTAGTTAAATTTTTCTTGTTTCTGCCAAATTGATTCAATTCAGTAACTATGACAACACCACCTTAACAAATCATAATTTGGATAATAGTATGTTCCATTTGAAAGCTAAGCCTTATAATTAGCATAGGGTTAATAGCTCTAATCAAAATACCCACAAAAGGCCTGCTCAACTAACAATTGAGTAGGCCTTTTGTAGTACAAATTAATCCTTATCACAACTAACCTCAATAGCACAACAGGTATAAATAATGCTTAAAATCCCTAAATAAATTTCTCTCACAACTGTTTAATAAAGCGGCAATCCTCGTCGTACGTGATTAATTAAACATTCAATTCTTAAAACACCTATTTTTAAATCGACTTAAACCTTCGCTGTTGCGTGCGTTTACTAATCCCCGTCTTTCGTTCAATCATCTTATAAGTCATGCCTTGTTTTCGCAACTCATAAGCAAATCTGATCTGTTCATCAGAATACGTTTTCGGTCGCCCTTCCCGAAACAACGGATCATGTTGCTTGGCATACAATTTACCTTCTTGTGTGCGCGTGACAATCATATCGCGTTCAAACTGCGCAAAGGCGCTAAATATTGTAAAGACTAATTGGCCAGTCGGCGTATTGTCAATTAAGCCCATATTCAAAATGTTGACTTTGATATTTTCTTTAAACAACTCTTGGATAATGGCTAATGCCTCGCGCGTGTTCCGTGCAAACCGATCCAACTTAGTAACAATCAAAGTATCGCCTGTTTTTAGAACGCGCAACAGTTTTTGAAACTCCGGTCGTTCGGTAGTTGTGCCGGTAAACTTTTCTTGAAAGATTTTTTCTGCTCCTGCCAATTTTAGTAACTCAATTTGATTTGCTAATTTTTGATCAGTGGTACTGACCCGCGCATAGCCATATTTCATCTTTTTCTCTCCTTATTTATGTCATTAAGTAATGACACGGTTCTAACCCTTTAATTATACAGCATCAAAAAGCAGGCCACAACTGTTAAGTTGTGGCACATTTTCTTCTTGCTTATTCTCTTCTTTTGCCAAGTCCATGTTAATTATCGTGTTGAAATGAGAAAAAATACGCTAATTATTAGCACACTAAAAACATCTACTGATTACAAATATCACTCTGATATAGTTATAGAGGCTAAATGTCAGTTAGAAACCCTGAACGTATGGTATTTTTTAACTATTTCATATCAACTTGAATAGCAATCTCTTTCAATGCCCTGCTTAAAGCTTTGCTAATTTGATCTGGAGATAAGGGAGCACTCTTCTTAAAAGTTGTCTCAGGAATCAGCTTACATCCAGCTCTTTACATCAATGAACCGGTAACGAAACAAGGACGCACGCCGTTTTTAGTTAAAATGTTTGATACGCACCCACCTTTGGATGAACGAATTGCTCGTCTAAAACGGTTGTTGGGTGAAAATTAAATTTATTTTTTGAAAAATAATCTCGTTAAAATGTTAATTTCCTTGGCATTTAACGGGATCTTTTTATATTAAAGGCCGACTAAAAATGATTATTTTTAAAAATTATGTTGACAATTAAAATTTCATGGGTTAAATTAAAGGCACATTAAAATTTGATTGAAAGAAATGCAGCGATGAGGAGAGTAACTTTGCGAAATCATTTCAGGGAGTCCCGTTAAGTGAGAAGGGATAATGAGTCGTTAGGTGAAAGTAACCTCTAAGCAGTAAATGCGAAGAAATGAGTATTTACGGTGGGCACCCCTTAAAGTGCTAGCGTATCGTCGTCTTTAGACTGTACGCGAAGAGACGATTTGTGTGAGCAGATCGTGAATAAAGGTGGTACCACGCATAAGCGCCCTTGATCTTATAAAAAGATCAAGGGCGCTTTTTTTAGTCAAAAATATATTAGAAAATGGAGAGTGATTTTTATGAAGTTCGCAATGATTGGTGCAGGTGCAATGGGGTTACGTTACGGAATTTTACTGCAGGAGGCCGGCAATGATGTCACGTTTATTGATACTTGGCAACCACATATCGATAAAATCCGTGAGCAGGGCGGCGTCTACGTTATGCGGGATCATAAAGATCGCCACCTGACAAAGATTAAATTGGAAACTCCTGAAACTTATGATGATGATCCGGATATGCTGATTTTCTTCACAAAGCAAATGCAGTTGGAAGATTACCTGAAACGCTGCAAGCACTTCTTTAATGATCGTCAGTATGCCTTTACCTGTATGAATGGGATGGGCCACATTGAAAAACTGCAGAAGTACTTTGCCGATGACAAAATCATTGGTGGCACTGCTTTAATTGCCACGGTTCTACCAGGTCCCGGTGAAGTTGATTTTATGGGCAAACGCGGTGCCGGTATGATGAACATGTGCCCGTTGAATGAAAAGCCGGATGACATGTGCTATCAGCTATTCAATGAGTTAAAGAAGGCTCAAATGAATCCAACTTTAACTAATGACTTTACTGGAACTTTGATGACAAAAGTTATTTTTAACTCTGTTATCAATACGATTTGTACAATGTTTGAAATTCCGATGGGTGAATTTGGTAATTTCAAAGGGGCTTATCAAATGGGTCGTCAATTAATTGATGAAGCTTATGACATTTGTGCCCGTGCCGGCATTCATTTGGTTTCAACCCGAGATGAAGAGATGGCAGCTTTGGATCATAATACCCGAATTGATATGCCGCTTCATTACCCTTCCATGTATCAGGATATGATTAAGGATCGCCCAACTGAAGTTGATTATATTAATGGCTACATCGCGAACCTGGGTCGTAAATATCATTATGAAGCTGCGACTCACTTGTTTGTTACCCAAGCGGTTCATTTAGCAGAATATCACCGACAAAATGAAGCTAAAAGGCGAGCTGCTGAAAAGCAACGGGCAGAAATTGAATCTCAAACAGCGTAAAAACCGAGTAGGTGAACGTGATAGGTTGAAGCAAGTTCTTTGAGCGTTGCGAATATTTCCTCCTGTTGATCGCGCGTTCCGGAAACTTCAATGTAAAACGAGTAAACACCAAGCTCAGTTTTGGTTGGAAGAGACATTAGGGTAATTAAGTTTAGCTTAGCCTTAGCAAAGTAACCTAATATCTTATATAGCGTTCCCGGTTGGTCGTTAAAGGAAGGTGTAACGAAGAGTGGGGCCTTAAAGTGATTTGTATCAAGGGGTTGTTTGGATAATTCATTCAAATTGGCTGGTTGGTTTTTAAAAATGATGAATCGGGTGTTATTATCATCTTGATCAGCAACATGATTCTTCATTAACGGAAACTGTAAACCTGACATTTCTGATTGTGGAATGATCGCAGCGTCGCCAATCTCGCCCGTTTGAAATTTTTCCAATGAAATCATATTTGATGATGTCGTCATGATTTGCACACTAGGTAATTGAGAAAGTAGATTTTGGCACTGCCCTTCAGTTTTAAATTGAACATAGATTCGCTTAATTTGATTTAAGTTGGCAACGTTTGCCACTAACCCGAAGTTAACTGGGATAGTGACTTCACCGATTTCCGTGACGTCGGCAGTTTGTAAACGTTGTGAGGTTGCGGACACATAACCATCAAGCTGATTTTCCAGGGGTAACAGACCAAGGTTGTCTCCTGAAACAGCTTGATAGACCTGATCAAAAGTGGGGTGATAGTCAAGCGTAACTGTTGTACCAGGTTGGGTTTTCAAATAGGCTTTTGCGGCTGCATCGGTAAAAGTGCCGGCGGGTCCAAGAACTGAAAGTTTCATAAGCACCATCCTTTAAGTGAGCGATTTGTTGATTAATTGAAAGTTATCTAAAATTCTAAATTCGTTAACTGATATTATCTCACTGGACTTGACCCGTTGTGGCCCAGTCTTTTTATTATTATTACAAGTAAGAACTGGTGTAAAATTTACTTAGGTCACATTAATAATGTGTGATCATTGCCAGATGAAAATCAATTGAGGAGATGAAAGTTTTGGTGGAGGTTAAATTTAATACACGGACGATTGCAATCCTGGGGATGTTGATCGCACTTAATGTTGTTATTTCTATCTTTTTCCATATCCCAATCCCGATGACACACGGTTATATTAACTTATGTGATGCGGGAATCTTTATTGCAGCACTGATTTTTGGCTGGCGTGGTGGGGTCATTGTTGGCGGTGTTAGCGGACTATTACTAGATTTATTGCTAGGGTATCCACAGTATATGTTTTTCTCACTACTCGTTCATGGTTTAGAGGGCGGAATAGCAGGATATCTTGGTGCTAGCAAATCACATGGTCGACAGATTGCAGCGATAATTACTGCGGTAGTGGTGATGGTGGTCGGATACTTTTTGTCAGATTCGCTGTTGTATACGATGGCAACTGGATTGGTTGGTGTACCGACTAATTTAGTTCAAGCTGTGGTTGGTGGTATCTTGGCATTCCCAATTGTTGCAGGAATTCGACCAATCGTTAAACGTCATTTGAATTTTTAAAATTAGATGTGCTGGCTTAAGACAAGCGTTCGTCGTGCTTTTACGGAAGTTTGTCAAATGGTGTTGAAGGATAGTTTCTATCCTTTGGAGATCTCCTCGTGTGGGAGATCTTTTTTGTTGTTTTATTAGTTGCGGCGTTTAATCTGGTGTGTTATCTGAATATCGTACTTGAAGGCATAACAAATAAGCCTACCATCGTGACGTTATTGTGGTAGATAATCTAGGCAATCAGCTGGTAGACGCGTGTGAACATATTGGCCTGATTGGAGAAGCCATAACAAGCACGTTTGAGCTCCTTGATCTTACGGTTGATGCCCGCTATCGGTCCGTTAGAGTAGGACGATTTGGCGGCGTTAATTACGCCATTAAGATTCTTTCGTAGGGTATGCATGGCCGTATCTAGGGGCGTGCCGTTAGGCTGATAGTTAGTGATGATATTCTTGAGTTCATCAGCGTGACGCCCCATCAAAGCATCGTGGAGATCGATGTAGGTTTCATAAGCTGTTTTGAAGGCCGGAAACGTATCGGTTCCAATATCAATAGCGTTCTGTTCGGTCGAGTACTCATTCAGGCCGAAGAGGTAGCGGCTCTTTTGTGCGTCAGGGTTGGCCTTGTGGAATAGGCGTCATAGTGATTTCAGTACTTTATATTCCCGCGAATGCTTGTCGAGTTGCTTTAAACATTGAGTGCGAATGGTATCCATCGTCCGGCCCATTAATTGAATAATGTGGAACCGATCAATAATGAGTTCGGCGT
>OBZA01000356.1_pt1 | contig 15388 bp, 19 predicted proteins | sample 1476871 | NCBI WGS metagenome assembly OBZA01 (sample SAMEA2580227, study PRJEB22360) | human gut metagenome | biome: human gut; feature: human-associated habitat; material: faeces | place: Denmark | collected 2008/2010
TTAAACGAAGGTAGCACAGAAATAGAAGGATTTAAGTTTAATGTGTTACACACACCTGGACATTCACCAGGAAGTTTAACATATGTGTTCGATGAATTCGCAGTTGTAGGAGATACATTATTTAATAATGGAATCGGACGTACAGATTTATATAAAGGTGATTATGAAACGCTAGTTGATTCTATTCAAGATAAAATATTTGAATTAGAAGGCGATTTACCTTTATTCCCTGGACATGGTCCATATACGACGGTTGATGATGAACAATTAAATCCATTTTTACACGGTTAAATTGAAGTAATAAAAACACCTCCTACGTGATTATATGTAGGAGGTGTTTTTTTTGAAGATTCTATTTCAAGAAATAATTAATAAAGCGATAGAAATGAAAGCGAGTGATGTACATTTTATTCCAGTTAAAAATGAAGTAAGTATTAAATTTAGAATTAATGATAACTTGGAGCAGTATGAACAAATTGGGAATAGCATTTATCAAAAGTTATTAGTTTATATGAAGTTTCAAGCTGGGCTTGATGTTTCTACACAGCAAGTCGCACAGAGCGGTCGATATAGTTACCATTTCAATAAAATATATTTTTTGAGAATATCAACTTTACCATTGTCACTTGGCCAAGAAAGTTGTGTTATCAGAATTGTACCTCAATTTTTTCAACAACAGAAATCAACTTATAAATTCAATGATTTTAAACACCTCATGAATAAGAAACAAGGATTACTATTGTTTAGTGGGCCAACTGGTTCAGGAAAGAGTACATTAATGTATCAAATGGTCTCATACGCGAATAAAGCCTTGAATTTAAATGTAATTTCTATAGAGGATCCTGTAGAGATGCAAATTCCTGGTATCGTCCAAATTAATGTGAATGATAAAGCTGGCATTAACTATGTAAATTCGTTTAAAGCTATTTTAAGATGTGATCCTGATGTTATTTTAATAGGTGAAATCAGAGATAAAGATGTTGCCAAGTGTGTTATACAGGCTAGTTTAAGTGGTCACCTTGTTCTGACTACATTGCATGCAACTGATTGTAAAGGTGCTATTTTAAGGCTATTAGAAATGGGCATTTCTGTACAAGAATTGATACAGGCAACTAACTTAATTATAAACCAACGACTTGTAACTACTATTAAGCAACAGCGACAATTAGTATGCGAAATTCTATCTCAGCAACAACTCCGATATTTCTTTTCCCATAATCATTCATTACCATCATCATTTAAGAACTTAGAAGATAAACTTGATGATATGACAAAAGCAGGTGTCATTTGTGAAACTACAATGGATAAATACATTTAAACTACATTCTAAGAAGCGACAATTAAGTAAGGCCCAACAAATCGATTTACTTTCAAATTTATGTAATTTGTTGAAATATGGTTTCACTCTGTATCAAAGTTTTCAATTTTTAAATCTTCAAATGACATATAAAAATAAGCAATTAGGTACCACCATTCTAAGTGAAATTTCAAATGGTGCACCATGCAATCAAATATTATCACTGATAGGTTATAGCGATACTATCGTCATGCAAGTATATTTGGCAGAAAGATTTGGCAATATTATAGACGTTCTAGAAGAAACCGTAAATTATATGAAAGTGAATAGAAAGTCAGAACAACGATTGTTAAAGACACTGCAATACCCCTTAATACTAGTTATCTTTATTGCTATGATTATTATATTAAACCTCACAGTAATTCCACAGTTTCAACAATTATATACTTCTATGAATATTCAACTATCTTCTTTTCAAAAAACATTGTCTTTTTTCATTACCAGCTTACCTACTATAATTGTAGTAATGCTCATAATAGTATCTATGTTGGCTATTATTATGAAATTAATTTATAACAATTTAAATATGCTCAATAAGATAAACTTTGTGATGAAACTACCGCTAATATCAGGCTATTTCCAATTATTTAAAACTTATTTTGTAACTAATGAATTAGTGTTGTTTTATAAAAATGGTATTACACTTCAATCAATAGTAGACGTTTATATTAACCATAGTAGTGATCCATTTAGACAGTTTCTAGGTAAATACTTATTAACTTATTCAGAAATGGGATATGGTTTGCCTCAAATTTTAGAAAAACTAAAATGCTTTAAGCCTCAATTAATTAAGTTTGTGCTACAAGGTGAAAAGAGAGGGAAGCTAGAAGTAGAACTAAAGTTATATTCGCAAATATTAGTAAAACAAATAGAAGATAAAGCGATAAAACAGACTCAGTTTTTACAGCCTATTTTATTTTTGATTTTAGGTTTATTTATTGTCGCAATTTATTTAGTAATTATGTTACCAATGTTTCAAATGATGCAAAGTATAAAATAATGGAGGTTAATATATGTTTAAATTTCTTAAGAAAACTCAAGCGTTTACATTGATAGAGATGCTATTAGTGTTATTAATCATCAGTTTATTATTAATTTTAATCATTCCAAATATTGCTAAACAAACTGCTCACATACAATCAACAGGTTGTAATGCACAGGTAAAAATGGTTAATAGTCAAATTGAAGCGTATGCATTGAAACATAATAGAAATCCATCGTCTATTGAAGACTTAATTGCAGATGGTTTTATAAAAGAAGCACAAAAGACATGTAAATCAGGAGAGACAATAACAATTAGTAATGGAGAAGCAGTTGCAAATTAGAAAGCAGTCAGCATTTACTATGATTGAGATGCTTGTGGTAATGATGTTAATCAGTATATTTCTACTTTTGACAATGACATCTAAAGGATTAAGCAATCTTAGAGTAATAGATGATGAGGCAAATATCATTTCTTTTATTACTGAATTGAATTATATTAAGTCGCAAGCTATAGCAAATCAAGGATATATCAATGTTAGATTTTATGAAAACAGTGACACTATTAAAGTAATAGAGAATAATAAAATACGATTTCTAAAATTAAAAGTAGGCAAAATAATTAATGTTGCAAAAGTTGATATTATTGCCTTTGATAAAAAAGGGAATATCAATAAATTTGGTAGCATAACAATTGACAATAACAATTCAATTTATAGAATAATATTCCATATTGAAAAAGGAAGAATTCGTTATGAAAAGCTATAAGTGTAAAGGATCATTCTTAATAGATAGTATGGCTGGATTTTTGCTAATTGGATTGATTACATTACTATTGATACCAATGATGAATCAAATGCAAGCGAGTATAAACCATAAACTACAATCAATTGATGCTTCTAAAGTAATTTTGACGACTGTATCTAAAATTAATAAAGAAGAACTTAAGAAGGGGGTAACTATAGGGAAATATGATATTAAGCAAAGTGACCAACAAATTTGTGCTATTTCAAAAAATACCACTTCTTATCAAAAGACATGTATACAGTATTAATGTCAAAGCTTTTTCGCTTATTGAAATGTTAGTAGCGATGATGGTTATAAGTATAATTTTACTAATTGTTCCAGACTTAATTAGACTTAGCAAAACTTTTCTAATTGAAAGTAGGGAATTAACAACTGTAGATTTCGAATTTTTCTCAAGAGATATTCTAGGATTTTAAAGGTGTAGATAAAAACGATATTGAAATTAGGCAACAGCGTATCATTTTACATAAAGGTGAAGAAATGATCGAATACAAATTAATAAATAATAAAATTATTAAAGTTGTAAATGACAGAGGAAATATAACAATGATTAATAATGTTACAGCATTTACTGCAAATATCTACTATAAATCTATTATTAAAATAACGATAACAGTTAAAGTCGGTACAAATCTGCAGACTAAAACTATTTATGTATAACTTACTAGAATTTAAATGAGTACTATTAAAAAGGATGTGAAATAATTTATTAATTTTGATTTATATAAAGAAAAAGGATATGTAACTCCGTTCTTATTGATGCTAACAGCAATTTATTTTTCCATTTTCACTTTTTATATCAGTCAATATAGTTTAAAATTAAAGACATTATATAATATTGAAACTGACTATAACTATAAGATTGTTTTGTTATTGAAAGAAGGGGAAACGCATGAATCATGATAAATCACCAATAATTTTAATTGGTTTCATGGGTACCGGTAAATCTACGATTGGTAAATACGTTGCAGATGAGCAAAATTTATCATTTATTGATATAGATTCATATATCGAAGAGAAGTATAAGTTAACAATACCAGAAATATTTAGTAAACATGGTGAACAATATTTCAGGAATTTAGAGTTCACATGTTTGCAAGAATGTATTAACACTGCAGATATAATTGCTACTGGTGGTGGTATTATTGAAAGTGAAGAGGCATTTAATTTTTTGAAAAATCAAAAAAACATTATTTGGTTAGATTGTAATATTGATATTATATATAGTCGAATCAATGATGACCCACATCGACCTAATGCAAATAATAAGACAATCAAGCAGTTAAATGACTTGTATTGCTCGCGGATTTTAAGATATAATGAAATCGCATTCAAGAAATTTGATAGTCATTTGCTATCAATTTCAGAAATATATTATGAATTGCTAAATTTAATAAAAGCGAGTGATCAGTATTAGAGAGAATAGAGCGTTAAGACTCTATCGCCGAAGGTGCAAGTAATTTATTACGAAACTCTCAGGCAAAAGGATAATACTGTAACGCGTTCCTGAATTGGTGATTTATAAACAGGGTAGCGATTGCTATCCTGTTTTTATAATTTTAAGGGGGTATTTCAATGTCAAGTGATTTAAAACAAACACCTTTATATCAAAATTATGTTGATAGAGGTGCAAAAATTGTGGAATTCGGAGGATGGGCGATGCCTGTTCAATTTTCAAGTATTAAAGAGGAGCATAATGCTGTTCGATACGAAATTGGCCTGTTTGATGTTAGTCATATGGGTGAAATTGAAGTAACAGGTAAAGATGCTAGTCAGTTTGTGCAATATTTATTATCAAATGATACTGATAATTTAACTACTTCAAAAGCATTATATACTGCTTTATGTAATGAAGAAGGCGGTATTATTGATGATTTAGTAATATATAAATTAGCTGACGACAATTATTTATTAGTTGTTAATGCTGCTAATACTGAAAAAGATTTTAATTGGATTTTAAAACACAAAGAGAAATTTGATGTTGAAGTACAAAATGTATCAAACCAATATGGTCAATTAGCAATACAAGGACCAAAAGCTAGAGATTTAATTAATCAATTAGTTGATGAAGATGTAACTGAAATGAAAATGTTTGAATTTAAACAGGGTGTCAAATTATTTGGAGCAAACGTCATTTTATCTCAGTCAGGTTACACAGGTGAAGATGGGTTTGAAATTTATTGTAATATCGATGATACTGAAAAAATTTGGGATGGTTTATTAGAGTATAATGTTATGCCATGTGGGTTAGGCGCTCGTGATACATTAAGATTAGAGGCTGGATTGCCATTACATGGACAAGATTTAACTGAATCAATTACACCATATGAAGGTGGTATCGCTTTTGCAAGTAAACCATTAATTGATGCTGATTTTATTGGTAAATCTGTATTAAAAGATCAAAAAGAAAATGGTGCACCAAGAAGAACAGTGGGATTAGAATTACTTGAAAAAGGAATTGCAAGAACTGGTTATGAAGTTATGGATTTAGATGGAAATATTATTGGAGAAGTAACTTCAGGAACACAGTCTCCATCATCAGGAAAATCAATTGCACTTGCAATGATAAAAAGAGATGAGTTTGAAATGGGTAGAGAGTTGCTTGTTCAAGTTCGTAAGCGTCAATTAAAAGCGAAAATTGTTAAGAAAAATCAAATTGATAAATAATTAAAAAGGGGTGTGCATTGTGAGTCATCGTTATATACCTTTAACTGAAAAAGACAAGCAAGAAATGTTACAAACAATTGGTGCAAAATCTATAGGAGAATTATTCGGTGATGTACCAAGTGACATTTTATTAAATAGAGATTTAAATATTGCTGAAGGCGAAGCGGAAACAACGTTACTTAGAAGATTAAATCGCATTGCAAGCAAGAATATCACTAAAGAAACGCATACATCATTTTTGGGTGCTGGTGTTTATGATCATTACGCGCCATCAGTTGTGGATGCTATGATTTCAAGATCAGAATTTTACACAGCATATACGCCATATCAACCGGAAATTTCTCAAGGTGAATTACAAGCCATTTTTGAGTTCCAAACTTTAATTTGTGAATTAACAGATATGGATGTAGCAAATTCTTCTATGTATGATGGGATGACTAGCTTTGCTGAAGCATGTATCTTAGCATTTAGTCAAACAAAGAAAAATAAAATTGTAGTCTCAAAAGGTTTACATTATCAAGCATTACAAGTACTTCATACTTATGCTAAGACGCGTAAGGAATTCGAAGTAGTGGAAATCGATTTAGATGGCACTGTTACAGATTTGAAAAAATTAGAAGCAGCAGTGGGTGATGAAACAGCAGCTGTTGCAGTACAATATCCAAACTTTTACGGTTCAATTGAAGATCTTGAAAAGATTCAAAGCTTTATTGAAGATAAAAAAGCATTATTTATCGTATATGCAAATCCATTAGCATTGGGATTACTTACACCTCCAGGTTCATTTGGTGCAGATATTGTTGTAGGTGATACTCAGCCATTCGGAATTCCTGCTCAATTCGGTGGGCCACATTGTGGATATTTTGCAACGACGAAAAAGTTAATGCGTAAAGTGCCAGGTAGATTAGTCGGTCAAACACAAGATGATGAAGGTAATCGTGGCTTTGTATTAACATTACAAGCACGTGAACAACATATTCGACGCGATAAAGCGACATCTAATATTTGTTCTAACCAAGCATTAAATGCTTTAGCGTCATCAATTGCAATGTCAGCACTTGGTAAACAAGGTATCTATGATATTGCAGTTCAAAATATAGAACATGCTAACTATGCTAAACAACAATTTATTAAAAAAGGTTTTGAAGTATTAGATGGTACATCTTTCAATGAGTTTGTAGTCAAATTTGACAAACCAATTCAACAAGTTAACGAGGAATTAGTGAAGTACAATATTATCGGTGGTTTTGATTTAGGTGTTGTTTCAGACGACTTTAAAAATCACATGTTAATAGCTGTAACTGAATTAAGAACAAAAGATGAAATCGATACATTTGTAGAAAAGGCTGGTGAGTTAAATGACTAGTAAATCAAGTCCATTAATTTTTGAAAGATCTCGTGAAGGCAGATATGCATATTCATTACCAAAAAGTGATATTAAAACAAATTCTGTTGAGTCATTGTTAGATGATAAATTTATTCGTAAAAACAAAGCGGAGTTTCCTGAAGTTGCTGAACTAGACTTAGTACGTCATTATACTGAACTTTCAAATAAAAATTTCGGTGTAGACAACGGATTTTATCCATTGGGTTCATGTACGATGAAGTATAATCCTAAAATTAATGAAAAGGTTGCTAGAATACCAGGATTCAGTGAATCACATCCATTACAAGATGAAGACCAAGTTCAAGGTTCATTAGAAATTATTTATAGTTTGCAAGAAGAATTAAAAGAAATTACTGGTATGGATGAGGTAACATTACAACCAGCTGCTGGTGCACATGGTGAATGGACTGCATTGATGATATTTAAAGCTTATCATGAGAATAATGGTGAAGGTCATCGTGATGAAGTCATTGTGCCAGATTCTGCGCATGGTACGAATCCAGCCTCAGCTTCATTTGCAGGATTTAAATCAGTTACTGTAAAATCAAACGAACGTGGCGAAGTTGATATTGATGACTTGAAACGTGTTGTAAATGAAAATACAGCAGCTATTATGTTAACTAATCCAAATACTTTAGGTATTTTCGAAAAAAACATTATGGAAATCCGTGAAATCGTCCATAATGCTGGTGGTCTATTATATTATGATGGTGCGAATTTAAACGCTATTATGGACAAAGTTCGCCCAGGAGATATGGGATTTGATGCTGTTCATTTAAACTTGCATAAAACATTTACTGGTCCACATGGTGGCGGCGGTCCTGGTTCAGGTCCAGTCGGTGTAGTAAAAGAACTAGCAAGTTACTTACCAAAGCCAATGGTTATTAAAGATGGCGACAAATTTAAATATGATAATGACATTAAAAATTCTATCGGACGTGTAAAACCATTTTATGGTAACTTTGGTATTTACTTAAGAGCTTATACGTATATTCGAACTATGGGAGCAACTGGACTTAAAGAGGTTTCGGAAGCAGCGGTTCTTAATGCGAATTATATTAAAGCACGTTTATCTGAACACTTTGAAATACCTTATAAACAATATTGTAAACATGAGTTTGTGTTAAGTGGTGTGCGTCAAAAAGAATTTGGTGTACGTACTTTAGACATGGCTAAGCGATTATTAGATTTCGGTGTACATCCACCAACAATATACTTCCCATTAAATGTTGAAGAAGGTATGATGATTGAACCGACTGAGACAGAGTCTAAAGAAACACTTGATTATTTTATCGATACATTAATTAGTATTGCTGAAGAAGCTAAAAATGATCCTGATAAAGTGCTAGAAGCACCACATACAACTGTGATTGATCGATTAGACGAAGCTACAGCTGCTCGTAAACCAATATTAAAGTTTGAAAATCTTAAACAGGAAAAATAAAGTATTAAACACATATTCCGAGAATTATTATTCTAACTTTGTATGAAGATTTAAGGATAATGGTTTCAAAATCAATTGAAAAAGACAATTTCTATTTGAACAAGAAAAATAAACCGAAGTAATAACTCTTAGGGTTTGGTATTATTCTTTCATAGAAATTGTCTTTTCATTTTTTAGATTGCGGTAATTGAATCGTATTGAAAATGAGCTGAACTTTCTTTATTATGCTGAAACTAAGTTTAATGATCAGTGAAGCTAGAGAAATATAGTAACAGGCTTTGTTAAAAAATTAAAATCTGAGTATTGTTATTGATGATCAATTAACACTCAGATTTTATTAAATCGTATATTAAATTTACAAAAACTATTTTTTAGACTTTATTTTTCCAGTCCATTTTTTATAGCCGCCTTTTAACATATAGATATCTGTATATCCATTCTTTTTCAAAATACGAGCGGCTCTATAGCTAGCAATCCCATTGGCATCACATAAGTATACCGGTTGATCTTTTCTTAATCCTTGGAATCGTTGCCTGAACATTGTCATAGGAATATTGCGAGACCCATTAATGTGACCGTAGTCATAGTCAACTTTCTCTCTAACATCGATGACTTGAGCTTTTCTAATCCCATTATGGAATTCATTTTGATCTAATTCTTTAACAGCTCGCTTGTTAAGAATTTGTTGAACAATCATATAAGCAATAATTGCTATAACTAAAATTATTGCGATGTACAAACTAGCACTCATCTTGCATCCTCCCTAATTAAACGATAATATAATTATAAGACTGTTAGGTCAAATTATCAAAATATTTCACTAAAGAATTGCAATTATTATTCATTTAGTTAAATTGATTAATTAGCGAATCAAATATTATACATTTTGCTGATAGGAGTTCTTGAATATGACTGAAACTTGGAATTTTATTAATACAGGAAGTAAAGACCCATATTATAATATGGCAATGGATGAAGCGTTATTAAATTTTGTCTCTAGAGGTGAAATTGATCCAGTTATACGTTTTTACACATGGAATCCTGCAACATTATCAATAGGGTATTTCCAAAGGCTACAAAAAGAAATTGATATTGATAAGGTTAAAGAGAAAGGTTTTGGTCTCGTAAGGCGTCAAACTGGTGGCCGTGGGGTGCTACATGATAAAGAGTTAACTTACAGTGTGATTGTGCCTGAATCGCATCCGAATATGCCTTCTACAGTTACAGAAGCGTACAGAGTGATTTCACAAGGATTATTAGAAGGATTTAAAAACTTAGGATTTGATACTTATTTTGCGGTACCTAAAACGCCTGAAGAGCGTCAAAAATTAAAACAACCTCGAAGTTCAGTGTGTTTTGATGCACCAAGTTGGTATGAGCTAGTTGTTGAAGGCCGTAAGATTGCTGGGAGTGCTCAAACGAGACAAAAGGGCGTAATCCTCCAACACGGTTCGATTTTACAAGATATTGATATTGATGAACTGTTTGATATGTTTATTTATAAAAATGAAAGATTAAAATTAAAAATGAAAGAGGCATTCGTTGAAAAAGCAGTTGCCATCAATGATATTTCAGATGAACACATTACTATTAGTCAAATGGAAGAAGCTTTCGAGAAAGGTTTTAAGAAAGGTTTAAATATAGAATTAAAGCCACTTGAATTAACAGAAGCTCAATTGGCAGAAGTGGAAGAATTAACTGAAAAATATCGTTCAGATGAATGGATGTTTAGAAAGTAGTTTTTAGAATAAAAAATGGAAGCACGTAGACTATTTTACCTACAAGTGCTTCCGTTTTTTTATCTATTTTCTTCTTTGGTTTCTTTTATACTTACGCATTGCTTTGCGATATTTGCGTTGGTCTTCAGTTAAGATGAAGAAATAATAAATCAGATAAATAATACCAGCTATTACAGCAAAGCTGATTAACATTCTGACGATTGAAAAAATAAAGGCATCTAGATTCATTACTAATCCAATCGCAGCAATAATAAGTACAAGATAAAATATTATATTACGCATTAAAAGACTCCTATCATGATTTTGCATTTAAGTTTAATTTTGACAACGCTTGTTGTCCTTTTGTAAGTTGTTTTTTATCTTTATTTTGATAGCCATTTTTAATATCATCAAATGCATGATTCAAATCAGAGTTTAATTTATCGATATTTTTAGACGTTTTTTTATCATCATCACTAAGTGATAAACCATCGATAGCATCTTTGTATGAAGTGTGAGCACTTTGAATATCATTAGAAATTTGATTTAATTTCGATTGAACATTCTTATCGCCTTTGTTTTTACTTACATCTTTCTCAATATCGTTATAGGATTTCAAAGCTTTAGCAACTTTGTCGTAGTATGTTGATGTAACATTCATCAATTTAATTTTCGTATTATTAGATGCAGTTTTTTTACTGTTTTCTTTATCCTTTTCAAGCCCTTTAATTTTAGATTTAGAATCACTAATTTGTTGATTAAGTTCTTGAATATCTAGTTTGAGTTGATGATTATCTTCTCTTAAATCTGTTGTTTTTTCTTCTAATGGTGCTAAATTTTGTGATCCACATCCAGCTAACAATAATGTTGCGCCAACAATTGAAACCAATTTTTTCATTACTATCTCCCTAAAATCAATATCTATTATTTTTTATCCTTATTATGATATTATTTTAATGTATAAAGTTGAAATGCACAAACGTTTCACTAGGAGGTAATAAGATGAGCAGAATAACACAAGTGCATCGTATTTTAGAACAAAAACATTTAGATGCGATTATCATTCTTTCGGATTACAATAGAAGATATTTATCAGGTTTTACTGGTACCAGTGGAGCACTTATCATATCTAAAGATAAACAATATTTGATAACAGACTTTAGATATATTGATCAAGCAACTAAGCAGGCGCCAAATTATGAAATTATTAATCGTAAATCTACTATTATTGGTGAGATTAAAGAATTGCTACACCAAGAAAATTTTGAAAATATAGGTTTTGAGGGGCATCATGTAAGTTATGATACATACCTTGAATTAAATAAAAGCCGTATATCATTAATAAGCATTTCTAATACTGTAGATAAAATTAGAGACGTCAAAGATGTTGACGAAATTGCTTTAATTCAAAAAGCAGCTAATATTGTTGATGAAACATATGAATATATTTTAACTGTTGTAAAAGCAGGTATGACTGAAAAAGAATTAAAGGCAATATTAGAAAGTAAAATGCTAGAATTAGGAGCAGATGGACCATCATTTGATACGATTGTAGCATCTGGTCATAGAGGTGCATTACCACATGGTGTTGCAAGTGATAAAATTATTGAAAAAGGCGACATGATTACATTAGATTTTGGCGCGTATTATAACGGCTATTGTTCAGATATTACTAAAACATTTGCTTTTGGAGAACCAGATCCTAAACTGAAAGAAATATATCAAATAGTACTTGAATCTCAAATGAAAGCAATTAATGAGATTAGACCTGGCATGACTGGTGCAGAAGCTGATGCCATTTCAAGAAACTATTTAGAGTCAAAAGGGTATGGAAAAGAATTTGGACATTCACTAGGACATGGTATTGGTTTAGAAATCCATGAAGGGCCAATGCTGGCTCGTACGATACAAGATAAACTTCAAGTTAACAACTGTGTTACAGTAGAACCTGGTGTTTATATAGAAGGTTTGGGCGGTATAAGAATAGAAGATGATATTTTAATTACAGAAAATGGTTGTCAAGTCTTTACTAAATGCACAAAAGACCTTATAGTTTTAACATAAGCGTGTAAAATGAGGAGGAAACTGAATGATTTCGGTTAATGATTTTAAAACAGGTTTAACAATTTCTGTTGATAACGCTATTTGGAAAGTTATAGACTTCCAACATGTAAAGCCTGGTAAAGGTTCAGCATTCGTTCGTTCAAAATTACGTAATTTAAGAACTGGTGCAATTCAAGAGAAAACGTTTAGAGCTGGTGAAAAAGTTGAACCAGCAATGATTGAAAATCGTCGCATGCAATATTTATATGCTGACGGAGATAATCATGTATTTATGGATAATGAAAGCTTTGAACAAACAGAACTTTCAAGTGATTACTTAAAAGAAGAATTGAATTACTTAAAAGAAGGTATGGAAGTACAAATTCAAACATACGAAGGTGAAACTATCGGTGTTGAATTACCTAAAACTGTTGAATTAACAGTAACTGAAACAGAACCTGGTATTAAAGGTGATACTGCAACTGGTGCCACTAAATCGGCAACTGTTGAAACTGGTTATATATTAAATGTACCTTTATTTGTAAACGAAGGTGACGTTTTAATTATCAACACTGGTGATGGAAGCTACATTTCAAGAGGATAATCTCTAATTTGTTAACAAATAGCTTGTATTCACTATACTGATTTAACGTAAGATATTCTAAATAAGTCTCATAAAGCTATTGCCTAAAATGATTATAGGTTATATGCTGATATGAGGCTTTTTATTTTTAAAATAATTTTTAAAATATAAAACGAATCGTCTAATTGGTAGTGAAAAAACATAGACATGAGTAAAGGTATATATCTACATATCATATTGTTGAGGATAAAACATAATAGCTAATAAAAATAACATTGATATGTTTAACTGAATGCATAAAATTTTTAATCAAGAGTTAAGATGAGTCAATGTTAAGTAATAAATACACAAGTGTTTTTAATTTAAAATGTGGTTTTATTATAACTTTGGGATAGACTTATAATGTCGCCAGCAATATGAACATGCTTGAATTGAAGAGTTGTCTCAAGTAAAATAGACGGGTAGATGAAAACAAACTGAAGGAGTCAGTAATAATGAACTTTAAAGAAATCAAAGAATTAATTGAAATTCTGGATAAATCAACTTTAACGGAAATCAATATTGAAGATACTAAAGGCAAAGTGACGCTTAAGAAAGAAAAAGAAACTGAGATTATCACGCCACAAATCTCACAAATGCCAGTTGAAGCTGCGGCAATGCCTATGCCTCAAGCACAATCAACTGATAGCAATAAAACTGAAGCTCCAAAGCCAACTTCAGATAATCACAAAACAATTAATGCACCTATGGTAGGTACATTTTACAAATCGCCATCTCCAGACGAAGAAGCATATGTGCAAGTTGGGGACACTGTTTCAAATGAAACAACAGTGTGTATTTTAGAGGCAATGAAACTATTTAATGAAATTCAAGCAGAAATTTCAGGTGAAATTGTTGAAATCTTAGTAGAAGACGGACAAATGGTAGAGTATGGCCAACCGTTATTTAAGGTGAAATAATGAAAAAGGTTTTAATTGCAAACCGCGGTGAAATCGCAGTTAGGATTATTCGCGCTTGTCGTGATTTAGGCATCCAAACTGTTGCAATCTATTCTGAAGGGGATAAAGATGCGCTACATACTCAAATTGCTGATGAAGCATATTGCGTAGGTCCCACTTTGTCTAAAGATTCATATTTAAATATTCCGAACATCTTATCTATTGCAACTTCTACAGGTTGTGATGGCGTTCATCCGGGTTATGGCTTTTTAGCTGAAAATGCTGACTTTGCAGAATTATGCGAAGCATGCCAATTGAAGTTCATTGGACCAAGTTATCAATCTATCCAAAAAATGGGTATCAAAGATGTTGCTAAGGCAGAAATGATCAAAGCCAATGTTCCAGTTGTTCCTGGTAGTGACGGTTTAATGAAAGACGTCTCAGAAGCTAAGAAAATCGCTAAGGAAATTGGCTATCCGGTCATCATTAAAGCTACTGCTGGTGGTGGCGGAAAAGGTATCCGTGTTGCTCGTGATGAAAAAGAACTTGAAACTGGCTTCCGAATGACAGAACAAGAAGCTCAAACTGCATTTGGTAATGGTGGACTTTATATGGAGAAATTCATCGAAAACTTCCGCCATATTGAAATCCAAATTGTTGGGGACAGCTATGGTAATGTAATTCATTTAGGAGAACGTGATTGTACAATTCAAAGACGTATGCAGAAATTAGTGGAAGAAGCACCTTCCCCAATTTTAGATGATGAAACACGTCGTGAAATGGGAAATGCCGCAGTTCGTGCAGCGAAAGCTGTAAATTATGAAAATGCGGGAACAATTGAGTTTATATATGATTTAAATGATAATAAATTTTATTTTATGGAAATGAATACACGTATTCAAGTAGAACATCCTGTAACTGAAATGGTAACAGGAATTGATTTAGTTAAATTACAATTACAAGTTGCTATGGGTGACGTGTTACCGTATAAACAAGAAGATATTAAATTAACAGGACACGCAATTGAATTTAGAATTAATGCTGAAAATCCTTACAAGAACTTTATGCCATCACCAGGTAAAATTGAGCAATATCTTGCACCAGGTGGATATGGTGTTCGAATAGAGTCAGCATGTTATACTAATTATACGATACCGCCATATTATGATTCGATGGTAGCGAAATTAATCATACATGAACCGACACGAGATGAAGCGATTATGGCTGGCATTCGTGCATTAAGTGAATTTGTGGTTCTTGGTATTGATACAACTATTCCATTCCATATTAAATTATTGAATAACGATATATTTAGAAGCGGTAAATTTAATACAAACTTTTTAGAGCAAAATAGCATTATGAATGATGAAGGTTAATAGGAGGTCAATCCATGGTCAAAGTAACTGATTATTCAAATTCAAAATTAGGTAAAGTAGAAATAGCGCCAGAAGTGCTATCTGTTA
>OBZA01000358.1_pt1 | contig 15124 bp, 12 predicted proteins | sample 1476871 | NCBI WGS metagenome assembly OBZA01 (sample SAMEA2580227, study PRJEB22360) | human gut metagenome | biome: human gut; feature: human-associated habitat; material: faeces | place: Denmark | collected 2008/2010
CTGTATATCTTGTAAATCTATTCTCTAATATTAAAAGTCCAGAAAATCTCAAACACATCAAAAATCCATATGATGAGCACACTGATATTCACTTGATGAAAGCGATAAGTGAAAGTGACACAGTGATTTTAGCCTATGGTGCTTATGCAAAGCGACCTGTTGTCGTCGAACGTGTTGAGCAAGTGATGGAAATGTTAAAGCCTCATAAAAAGAAAGTCAAAAAACTCATAAACCCAGCAACGAATGACATTATGCATCCGCTTAATCCTAAAGCACGTCAAAAATGGACATTGAAATAGAGGAGGATTATCTATGAACCATGAAGCTAAACAATCAGATTGGCGAACAGTTGCTAGTTGTTTAGCATCGCAAAATTATATATCGATTGTAAAAGGTTTAGTACACCATTTTACAGCGATTGAAGATGAAGAAATACTAGATAAAATCTATGAAGATTTTATGAATGATGACTCTATTACAGCGGTACTTAACAATGATTTACAGAAAATCATTAATAATTATCTATCAAAATAAAGACTATACTAATTACAATAAAAACAGAGCATCCTTCACTTCGCGGTGAGGGATGCTATCTATTTATTTTTTTGTTTATCTTTAATCAGTTTATTAAAACTGATTAATTTATTATCATTAGTTGAAGTTATTACTCAATTAGAATGATACAATAAAATAAAATTTCATAAATAGAGGTTAATTGATGAAAAGATATGTATATGAAAATAACATTAATTTAATAAAGTCTTTATATGCTAGCGACTTTTGGACGACTTTGAAAGAAGAAGCGAAATATTATAAATATAATAATAAATTAAAAAAAGATAATTCTTTAAGTAAACTTAAATCTCTAATTGATGTTATATATATAGATCCTGATGCTGTAGATAAAGCACTTGTAGCCGAAATGCAAGATTTCTATAATGAAATGCAAGAAACTCAATATATAAATAAGCCCTATTATCTTAGTATTAATAATTACAAATGTAGTCTTGATGCTATCATTGGTTGGAAGACACTCTTTCAATATCATAAAGGACAAGAAATATGGCTAGAGGATTTAGCACTTATTAGAGGCAATAAAATGGGACATTTAGCTTTCCCAGTTCAAAAAAGTTCTATTAATCAACTTAGAGGTAACTTACTAAAAGATAGAATTGATTACACACTTTTTGATATCAAATCTTTTTATAATCATGAAACTAATTTAAAGTTGCAGAAAGCTTATGAACAAAAAAATACTCGAGATTGGCTTCTGTCCTTTGGATCTTTCAATCGATTTATAGATCAAATGAAATTAAACTATTTTGTTTATTCAAATTCAGAAGATCTATCCTCGTATGATGTGATTGATCTTTCTAAACCATATAGAAATTCTTCAGACCATTGTTTAGAAGCAATCCCTCAAAAAATAAAAATTGAAGACAATTATATTACTAATATCATTGATTATGTTAAGTACTATGGTGAAAATTTATCTAACACTCATTCTGAATTAATGTATGATTATTACTTATAAGTAAATAGAGCATCCTTCACTTTGCAATGAGGGATGCTCTTTTAATTTATTTTTTATTGATTACTCGCCATAAGCTCTGCTTGTTCTACGACTTGCTCTACAGCCATTTTTTGTAAATCTGGCGGATAGCCATATTTCTTAAGCAATCGTCTAACAGCTACACGCATTTTAGCTTTTGCGCTATCACGTTTAGACCAATCAACCCCCATATTTTCTTTCACTGTTTTAGTTAGCTCATGAGCAATCGCACGTAATTCTTTATCTTCCATCGCTTTTTTCGCTGTTTCATGTGAAACTAAAGCATCGTAAAACGCAATCTCATCTGAATTCAGACCTAATTCATTTCCTCGTTGTTGTTCTTGTTTAATATCTTTAGCGAGTTGAATGAGTTCTTCAATCACTTTTGATGTTTCAATGGAACGGCTATTATATTTATTAATCGAATTTCCTAACATTTCAGAGAAACGTTTAGATACCGTCGCATTTGTTTTCATTAATGATTTGACTTGTCCTTTGAGTAATCGATTTAATAATTCTACAGCCACATTTTTCTGTTTCAATCCTTCGACATCTTTTAAAAAGTCATCAGATAGGATTGATAAATCGGGTTGTTCAAGACCTAGAGTTTGATAAATATCAATCACATCTTCTGTCACAACAGATTGTGACACAAGTTGATTAATCTCTGCTTCAACTTCAGCCGGAGTTTTACGTGTTTTTCCTTCTTTTGATGGTTGTAATAATTTAACAAGTCCTGCTTTAACCGCTTTAAAGAAGGCAATTTCATCATTGAGTTCTTGGGCTGTAGGTTCAGTCGCACAAAGCGCAAAGGCTTTCCCTAACTCTGTGACCGTTTTAATAAAACGTTGGCGTTCATCTTCGCCTAAACCAATCACATAATCCATCGTATCTGAAATCGTATAATAACGTTCAGATTTTTTCTCTGAATTAAATTTAGAATAATCAAGATTATATAACATATCTTGAATTACATCATACTTCAATAACATCAATTCAACCGCTTTATCTGTATCTATTGCCGTTTGAGCTTGATCAGATTCTGTATATTCTTTAAGTGCCTCTTTCAAACTTTCGGCAATACCCACATAATCGACAATCAATCCACCCGGTTTATCTTTAAACACTCGATTAACTCGGGCAATTGCTTGCATCAAATTATGGCCTTTCATCGGCTTATCAATATACATCGTATGCATGGAAGGAACATCAAATCCTGTCAGCCACATATCTCGAACAATCACGAGTTGTAATTCATCATTCACATCTTTCATACGTTTTTCTAATACATTACGACGTTTTTTAGGACCAATATGTCTTTGGAAAGAAGCAGGATCACTAGATGAGCCTGTCATTACCACTTTAATAACACCTTTATCATCATCATCCGAATGCCATTCCGGTTTTAGACGAATGATTTCATCGTATAAATCAACAGCAATTCGACGACTCATTGTTACGATCATTCCTTTACCTTTCATCGCTTGCTGACGTGTTTCAAAATGTTGGATGATGTCTTTGGCTAAGGCTTCTACACGAGGTTTTGCGCCTGCTAAGGCTTCAATTCGTGACCATTTTGATTTTAAACGCTGTTTTACATCCTCTTCTTGATCTTCTGTAATGTCATTATATGCTTCGTCTAAGTCTAAATTTTGAGGTAAATTTAATGGAATTACGCGACTTTCATAGTAAATTTTAACTGTACTTTCATCAGCTACGGCTTGTGTCATATCATAAACATCGATATAGTTCCCAAAGACCATTTGCGTATTTTTATCCGTTGAAGCTACGGGCGTGCCCGTAAATCCTACAAACGTCGCATTCGGTAAAGCATCTCTTAAATATTTCGCATAACCATATTTAATGCCTTCCCCTTTATCATCGTATTTTGCATTAAAACCATATTGTGTACGATGCGCTTCATCTGCCATAACAATCACATTTTTACGTTCTGTTAGAGCAGCCATGGTCGTTTCATTTTGTTCAGGTTCAAATTTTTGCATGGTTGTAAATACAATACCACCCGACTCAACAGATAATAACAATTTTAATTCTTTACGTGTTTCAGCTTGTTTTGGTGTTTGTCTTAATAATCCTTTACCAGAGCGACCTTTTGATTTAACAAACGTACTGTATAGTTGGTTATCTAAATCATTACGATCTGTTACGACAACTAAGGTAGGATTATTAAGCATTTGAATTAATTTTCCAGAGAAGAAGACCATGGTTAAACTTTTACCAGACCCTTGGGTATGCCAAATAACGCCGCCTTTACCATCACCTTGCCCAGATGAAGCTAATAAAGCTCTGTCAACGGCTTTATTAACGGCATAATATTGATGATACGCTGCTAGAATTTTACTGATATGTCCTTTGCCATCATCTTGAAATAAAACAAAATATCGAATTAAATCAAGTAGTGTTTCAGGATTTAACATCTCATGAATCAGCACATCTAAACTAGCTAAACTTGAGGATGATTCTGTTTCTCCATCTTTGGAACGCCAAGTCATAAAACGATCATAGTTCGCAGTTAGTGAACCAGCTTTTGTATTAATACCATCACTTGTAATAAGCACTTCGTTAAATGTAAATAATTGTGGAATACGCATCTTATACGTTTCTAATTGATGATAACCGTCTTCGACGCCCACGGTTTCATTGGTTGAATTTTTAAGTTCAATCACAACGATAGGCAATCCATTGATAAAGAGGACAATATCGGGACGTTTGGTATAGTCTCCATTAACAACAGTCAATTGATTAACAGCTAAAAAATCATTGTTTTGTGGATGTTCAAAGTCAACGATTTTAACAATTTCTACAATCGATTGTCCTTCATCATCATAGTCTTCGATTTCAATACCATTAATCAAATTTTCATGAAAAGTAAGGTTATTTTCTAAAAGGTTGGGCGATTTCTCTAATGTTAACTCATGTATCGCTTTTTGGATAAAACGAGGAGGAATCTTTGAGTTGATTTTTTTTAACGCCTTTTCTAATCGTTCATGAAGGACAACATCTTTATCACTTTTACGTTCTGGCGTTAGACCTGTCATACTAACCTCATTACCTTTTTTATATTCATAGCCTAGTGATTCTAACCATTCTAATGCGACTTGTTCTAAATCATCTTCATTAAATTGAAAGTTCATCGCTGTTCACCTCAATATCATCAGGTATTTCTATTTCACCAGACATAAGTTTAGGAAGGAGGGTATCTCGTAATTCAATTAATCGTTTATTCTCACATTTTTTTTCTTCAATTAAATTTAAAAAGCCAATTATATTTTCAAATTTAGAGCCTAAAATTTTTTGTGTAGGAATAACTATTTGTAAATTTCTAAAATCAGTTTTATTGAACTTCATTTGAACAGATCCAGAAGTTATTTTATTAATCAATTGTTTACCAACGTCTGATTTAAAATATAAATACAAATAATAATTCCATTTTTTATCAATATTATGTTTTAAAAAAATTTGATTATTTCCTAAAACCATATTTTTATCAACTTTAGGACATAAATGAATACTTCCTACATCGCCTACATTAGAAATTATAAGCTCATGACCATGTAATTGGGTTTTTTTTAGAAATTTATAAGTATCATTTGATACATATTTTTCAGGTCTAAAATCTTGCTTTTTTAAATCAATATTTCTTACAAAGATAGCATTATTTTTAATATCTGCATTAACAAACTCAACATTTTCTTTTAATGTTTTAAAACTTCCATTAGCTACATGATCAGAAACAATAGCGTCAAGTTCAATTATTTTAGATACTTTCCAATCTATTGGTATCTTACCTAACTCACTATCAGTCATTGGTCTACCGCTAGATTTATAAGGATTGCCATTTTCATCTGGGAATTCGAAATCTATAAACCAACGTTTAAACAATGTTTGTGATAATTCTTCAAGGTTTGCTATCATTTTGTAGTTTAATTGAATTTTATTTTCTATATTTTGTAATATTGTAGATACTCTATTTTGATATTTTAGAGCAGGTAATTTAACTTTAAAGTTCCTAATAGTCTTCAAAGATACATTTTTAATAGTTGTTCCTGTAGCGTATTGTTGTATATAATTCTGAAATTCTCTAGATTTTAGTAAAAAATAAATATAATTTTTATCTGCAGTATCATTTAAGTTTATATAACATGCACTTTTTCCAAGTACTATATTTTCGTTATTAAATTTGGCTATTTTACCAATAGTTCCATTTATAGAAACTAATAAGGTTCTTTTTGATAAATCTTTTTTATATTTTTCAAATGTTTCTCTATTTACTGTTTTCGTCGTGTCTTTAATTACGATATTACCCTCTTCTAAATTATTTCCATTAACGAAATAAAAATCGCCTTTAGGATCGTAAGAAGGCGTCCCATGAAGACCATCACCTATTTTTGAAGCAAGGTCTTTTAATAGAATTTCTTTATACTCCATAACCTAATCCCTCCAATGATTTACGGATTTGGTCTTCAAGCTCTTTTGATTTTGCGAATTGTTCACTTAATTCAGAAGTAATACGTTCCATTTTTTGTTCAAATGGTTCTTCATCTTCTTTAACATCGGCTAAACCGACATAACGTCCAGGCGTTAAAATGTATTCATTGTTCTTAACTTCTTCTAAATTAGCTACTTTACAAAAACCAGCTATATCTTCATAGGATTTATCGTTTGTACCTTTCCAAGCATGATACGTTTGGGCTACTTTCTGAATATCTTCATCTGAAAATTCTTTTAATGTTCTAGATACCATATGACCGATTTCACGAGCATCGATAAATAAAATTTCATTTTTACGTTCTTTTTTACCATTTTGGCCTTTATTATTGCTAATGAACCAAAGACATACAGGTATTTGGGTTGAGTAAAAGAGTTGTCCAGGTAAGGTAACAATGCATTCCACTAAATCTTGTTCAATTAGATTTTTACGAATTTCTAATTCGTCTTTACCACTGGTAGACATAGATCCATTAGCTAATACAAATCCTGCAGTACCGTTAGGTGCTAATTTTGAAATCATATGTTCAATCCATGCATAGTTTGCATTACCTTTTGGCGGAATACCAAATTGCCAACGATAATCATCAAGTAATCGTTCTTGACCCCAATCACTTGCGTTAAAAGGAGGATTGGCTAATATGTAGTCTGCTTTTAATCCTTTATGTAAATCATTATGGAATGTATCCGCATTTCGTTCACCTAAGTCATTATCAATACCACGAATCGCTAAGTTCATTTTTGCTAATTTCCAAGTTGTAGGATTAGATTCTTGTCCATAAATCGCAATATCGTCTAATCGACCTTGATGTTTTTCAACGAAGCGTTCACTTTGTACAAACATCCCACCTGAACCACAGCATGGATCGTAAATGCGTCCTTTATAAGGTTCAATCATCTCAACTAATAATTTTACAATTGACGAGGGCGTGTAGAATTCTCCGGCATTTTTACCTTCGGCACTTGCAAATTTAGCAATAAAATATTCATAGACTCGACCTAATACATCTTGTTTACGACTTTCTGTGTCGCCAACTTTAAATGTAAATAAGTCAATAATATCCCCTAATTTTTCTTTATCTAACGCAGGACGTGCATATTCTTTAGGTAATACACCTTTCAGTGATTCATTTTCATTTTCAATCGCAATCATAGCTTTATCAATAATTTGTCCAATTTCAGGTTTTTTAGCATTGTCATTGATATATTGCCATCTTGCTTCCTTAGGAACCCAGAAAATATTTTCTGCTAGATATTCATCTTGATCCTCTTCGTCAGCATAAGGATCTTGCTTCAATTCTTCATACTTTTCTTCAAAAGAATCTGATACATATTTTAAAAAAATTAAACCTAATGCTACATTTTTATACTCAGCAGCATCCATACTTCCTCTTAATTTGTCGGCAGCTTGCCATAATTTTTCTTCAAAACCTATAGTGGCCATTAATAACACCTCTTAAAATTAATGTTAAATCAACTATAGCAAAAAATAGAAGATGATTGTGTAGTATTTTATTAATATTTAATTTGTCTAGACTATCAAAAATATATAGATTATTATTATTTTAAGTTGATAAACAGGGGTGAATTAAAATGAATAAAAAATATAAATTAAAACGATATGATAAAAGGTTTAGAGGTGGTTGGTGTTACAAATGTGAAGACTCATATTCTTACCTTTGTGAAGACTGTGGTTATTGTAGATACTGCTGCCATTGTTAATACAAAATTAGATATATTGGGTGTCTTTAACTCGATTAATAAAAAATTTAAATACTGTCAAATAGCTTGCTAACTTTATTTGATGTAATATAATTTTTGCTTTTTAGCATTCAGTTCAAAAGAAGCAAATAATTGACAGATTTTTTAGAGAACTGGAGAAAAAAGATGTACATTTCTAGTGTTACAATTAAGAATTTTAGAAATTTTGACAATATTGATATTGAGTTCCATGAGGGCGTTAATGTATTAATCGGACATAATAATTCGGGGAAATCAAATTTATTACGTGCTTTAGCATTAATATTTGACGGTTCAGTTAGGAAACAACTGACAGTAGAAGATTTCAACAATTCTTTAACAAAAGAATCTTTAAAAAAAGAGGCTCCGAAAATAGTAATTTCAGTGCATATAACACAATCTGAAAATGAAAGACTGATGTCTGATGAGTTAATTACGGTAAGTAACTGGCTAACTAAATTAGAAGAGCCTTATGAAGCTAGAATACAGTATGAATTCTTTTTACCAAAAGATAAGGAAAAAAACTATATAGATTTAGTAAAAAATATAGATAAAAAAGAAGAAATATGGGATATAATTAAAAGCCAATTTATTAGGTTGTATGTCAATAAAATCTGGATAGGTAATCCAGAACATCAGATTCCTATAGACAATGATAGTTTAAATAAATTTGATTTTCAATTTTTAGACGCAATAAGAGATGTTGAGAGAGATATGTTTAGCGGTAAAAATACACTATTAAAAAGTGTAATAGAATTTTTTATAGATTACGATATAAAGTCTAATGAAACAATCACGGAAGAAGAACAAAAAGAGAAATTAGAAGAAAGAAGAAGAGAGTTTTCTGATAATTCTAATAATCTAATTGAAATTATTCATAAAAGATTAGATAGTGGAAACCAAAAAATTCTATCTTATACAAATGGTATAGGAGCGTCTTATGACAAATCAACACCAGATTTTAAAGGTAATCTTACAGAAAGTGAAATTTATTCTGTATTACAATTGATAATTAAGCATGAAACTGGAATGACTTTACCTATATCGCATAATGGATTGGGCTACAACAATTTAATTTTCATGGCTTTGTTATTGTCCAAAATGCAAGCAGATTCTGATGGGGATTTTTTAGGCAGTAATGCGAAAGTGTTTCCGATGCTAGCTATTGAAGAACCAGAGGCACATCTTCATCCTACTATGCAAAATGAATTTATTAAATTTTTAAAAAATAATATTAGAGAAAAAAAAGTAAAGCAGATTTTCATAACTACTCATTCAACACATGTTTCTTCATCGACAAATATTGATGATATTATTTGTCTTTATAAAGATGATAGTAAAACTAATGTTAGTTATCCCGGAAAAGTTTTTGATGAGAAAAATATTAAAAGTAAGAAGTATGTACAACGGTTTTTAGATGCCACTAAGTCAAATATGCTGTTTGCAGAAAAGGTGATTTTTGTTGAAGGTATAGCAGAACAATTATTGTTACATATATTTGCAGACTATTTAAATAAATCGTTAGAAAAAAATCATGTTGCAGTAATAAATGTAGGCGGGAGATATTTTAATCATTTTTTATCTTTATTTGATAGTAATAATAAATATGCAATTAATCGTAAGGTTTCTTGTATAACAGATTTAGATCCAATGCGAAAAGAAAAAAATGGAAATGAGCAAAAAAATAATTTTAAAGCATGCTATCCTTTTGAATATGAAATGGATTTAGATAAATTTGATTATTCAACTAATAATTCTCTAGATAAATATCTAAATAATAAGCACAGGAATATACGGGCATTTGTTCAACCTAATAAATATGGAAAAACATTTGAGTACCAGCTTATACTTGATAATCCTTCGTTAAAATTATTACTTACAGAATCAATTGCTAATAAAAAAGATTTAACTGAATTGATGAATTTATACAGTAGTAATGCAACCTTTTCAGAGTTAATTAATACTTTATCAAATTCTCATGAAAATAATAGAATAAAAGAATCTTTAAAAAATACAAATAGTGATTGGAATGAAGAACAAAAAAAGAAAGCATTGATAGCATCTAGATATCTAAATTCTGTAGGAAAGGGAGAAAATGCTCTAGAATTAGCTTCAGTACTAAAAGATAATTTAGAATTGAAAAATCAAGATGAATATCAAGAGTTTATAGTACCTGAATATATAGCAAATGCAATTGAATGGGTGTGTGAATAATATGATTATTAATGCTCAAAAGAAATTAAATATAGAACAAGATTTTAAAGTACAGGCTGGTCCTGGTGCCGGAAAAACTGAATTTTTGGTGAATCATATCACAAATGTAATACAAACTTCTGAAAAGCTCGAACGTATGAAGAAAATAGCGTGTATTACTTATACGAATACGGCTGCTCAGACAGTTTTACAAAGATTAGGAAAAGGTGTTTCAAATAGAGTAGATATATCTACAATACATAGCTTTTTGTATAGAAACGTAGTTAAACCATATTGTTCTTTTCTACCCAAAGAATACGAAATTTGTGTGCAAAAATTAAAAGGACATAGTGATCCAACTGTGATTAACAAATATGTAAATGCATGGTTAAAAACTGAATATTTTACAAAATTAAAACCTCCTAATAGTAGGAATCAACTACTGAAAGTACCAGTCCTAAATAAAGCTTTACAAAACTGGCTATCATCTATGAAACTTTCTTATGAAAATAATGATGTGCAATTTATTTGTGATAATACCAAAGCTCAAGCAATTGATAAAAAAAGTAAAAAAAGAAGGGGAATAAATAAATCAAATTTAAATATACTAAAAAAGCAATTATTAAATTATAAAAAAATATATTGGAAGAAAGGAATTATCGATCATGATGATGTTTTGTTCTTTTCATATGTATTAATTAGAGATTATCCATTTATCCTTACTATTCTATGTGCTAAATATCCCTACTTTTTTATAGATGAATTTCAAGATACTAGTCAATTACAAGATTTTATTATAGATAAAATAAGACAGAAAGGCTGCATAGTGGGGGTTATTGGAGATAAGGCACAGGCAATTTACAGCTTTCAAGGCGCACAAGTTTCCTTATTTGAAAAGTTTAAAGTTGATTCAATAAATTCTCACACTATCCTAGAGAACCATAGAAGTTCACATCAAATAGTTACTTTTTTAAATAATATCAGAGAAGATATTAATCAAACGGCATATAATAATATTGAAAATAATAAAGTTACAATTTTGATTGGAAATCGGAATCAAAGTTATACTAAGGTAGTTAATATGTGTAATAAGGAGCCCCTTGTTACCTTATCCAGAGATAATATTACTTCTAATGCAATGAGAATAAAGTTGGAAGAAAATAATTTTGATAAAAAGTTATTAGAAAAATTTCAAGAAATTGATAGTAATAGTAAAAGAAAGAACACTATTATTTCGCTTGTAAAAGCTATTGAATTAGCTAAGAATACTAAATATAAAGATGCCTTGAAAATAGTCGAGTCGATTTATAAAGATGAAAATAATCCTAAAAGAATAGCTCTTAATTCTCTAATAAATATGATTAATAAATATGATAAATACAGTAATGGTACATTAATGAATTTCTACAATACTTTATGTAGCACTTTAGATATTAAACTTTCAGGGTTTAGAAAGGGACAAATAAAAGATTTTTACGAAAATACTTTATATAAAAATGTAGTGATATGTACAAATATCATTGAAGACACAAGTAATCATATTACTATTCACAAAGCAAAAGGTGCAGAATTTGACAATGTATTTGTTATAGGTAATAAAGACACTTTAAGTCTACTTTTGAAACCAGATTTAATGAACGATGAAGAACATCGTATATTCTATGTAGCTATGAGTCGAGCAAAGAAGAAACTTTTTTTACAATTTGATTATCTTGATATTAATGAGCAAAGGAAAATTAAGGAACGTTATGATGTAAATATTCTACGAATACTTAATCTAAGAACATTTAAATCAAATATATTACTTGATTATAATTTAATGATACATAAAATCTATAAACGATTAAAAAGAAAATATATTTGCTAAAATCTATAAAAATGAAGAAACAATAGTTCTCCCTAAATTACAGTTAAGTAAATAGATTGAAAACTTTGAAATATTCTAATCCAAAAGTTGAACTATTAAAATTGAAAAAGTAACATTTAATGCTTCTAAATAATATAAATGAATAATCACTTATATATAATAAAAAATCTTCCTATATTAGGGTGATTTTTTATTATAGTAGTAATTGGGTATTTTTAGCAAAATCACTGATAGGGAGAAGCATATCACAAATGATGCGGTTTTTTAATGATTGATAAAATGTATTGTGAAATATTTATGCTTGATCAATAGTTTATTATATTTGAATTAAAAAGTATTATGTAGAAAAAGAAGGCCGAGATGAATACTTAGCAAAGAGTATTTTTAAAAGCAAGGGAGATGATTTTATGGACATTAATATTCAACGTTTTGAAGAAAAGGATGCTGAGGAAATTGTTAAGTTGATTCATCGAGCAATGTTTAAAACGAACATCTTTGATTATTCTAAAGAAGACTTGGTAAAAGATGCTGAGAATATAACTGTGTCATCAATCATCGAAAGAGCTTCTTGGACTCACTTTTATGTATTTAGAGATGAAGAGACGATCATTGCGACAGGTGCAATTGGTCCTTATTGGGATAATCCAATAGAGAGTAGTTTTTTTACTATTTTTGTTTTGCCTGAATACCAAGGTAGAGGGATTGGAAAACTTATTATTAATACATTGGAAGACGATGAGTTTTATAAGAGAGCTAGCCGGATAGAGATACCAGCATCAATTACTGCAGTTCCTTTTTATCAGAAGTTTGGCTATAACTTCAAGGATGGAGTTAGTATTGTTGATGAGGAAGGTATAGTAAGAATGGAGAAAAAACTTTGCGACTTAAATTAACGTTACAAGTTAAGTAATTTTTAGTAATATTATTAGTCGGATTTACAGATAAAAAGTAATAAATATACTATGTTTTAAAAAAGTTAGTTATTTATCTAGTATAAAATAACGCGTCCAATATTAATTATTACTAAATTTTGATATATTTAAAGAAAGATTAAGTTTAGGGTGGATAAATGAATGACTTGTCAAAATGAATATGCATTAGAAAATGTAGTGTTTCATCAACTTGAGGATTTAGGTTATGAAAGAGTAAATATACATAATATTGAATCAAAAACTAACGACTACCTCAAAAAACTAGGAGTGTTAAAACATGACTGAACAAACTAATACTCCTGAACTAAGATTTCCAGAATTTAGCTATGTATGGAAATCCGCTTTATTAGGAGACGTCAGTTATATTACAAAACTAGCTGGATTTGAATTTACTAAATATGTTAATTATTCGAATAAGGGAAAAGTTCCAGCAATTAGAGGATTAAATGTAAAGAACGGTAGATTTAATTTCAAAGAATTAAAATATATTGACGATAGTGACTTTTCAAAATTAAGTAGAAGTAAGTTATTACCAAAGGATATTGTATTTACTTATGTTGGAACTATAGGAAATGCTGCAATAGTTCCTAATAATACTAATTGGTATTTGGCACCAAACGTCGCAAAAATTCGTAGTACCAATGTAGATCCTAAATTTTTATTACAGATTTTAATAAATCCTAACTTTAAACGAAGAGAAATATTTAGTTGGATAACTACTTCTTCTCAACCTGCTTTAAGTATGTCTAATATTAGAAACTTCAAATTATATTTACCAAGTATAATGGAACAAGAAAAGTTAGGAGAGTTCTTTAGCAAACTCGACCGCCAGATTGAGTTAGAAGAAGAGAAACTTGAACTTTTAAAGCAACAAAAGAAGGGATATATGCAAAAGGTTTTTTCTCAGGAGTTAAGATTTAAAGACGAAAATGGAAATGATTATCCTGATTGGAAATTGAAGAAGTTAAGCAACATTGCTGATATTATAGGTGGAGGAACACCGAGTACTAAAAAAAGTGAATATTGGGATGGCGATATAAATTGGTTTTCGCCAGCTGAAATAGGAGATAAAGAATTTGTAAGTACTAGTCAAAGAAGAATAACTGAAAAAGGATTAGAAAAAAGTTCTGCAAAGATGCTTCCAATAGGCACAGTGTTATTTACTTCAAGAGCAGGCATAGGAAAAACAGCTATACTCTCTAAAGAAGCGACTACTAATCAAGGATTTCAATCAATAGTGCCAAAAGAGAACGATTTAGATTCATATTTTTTATATTCAATGACGAGTATTTTAAAAAGAAATGCTGAAAAAGTAGGAGCAGGATCAACATTTTCTGAAGTGTCAAGAAAACAGATGGAACAAATAAAGTTGTTAATTCCAATATTAAAGGAACAAAAACAAATAGGACGATTGTTTCAGATAATCAATAGAAAGATTAATAAGCAGATACATAAAATTGAGTTATTAAAACAACGTAAAAAAGGATTACTACAAAAGATGTTTGTGTAATACTGATAACGACCTATTATGTTAATTGAAAATAGCAAAAAAAATAGTAATGAGAGCATCCTTCACCGCAAAGTGAAAGATGCTCTTAAAGTTTAATGGCCTTTATGTTTTTCTTTAGCTTTTATCACTTTAATTTTTCGCTTTCTTTTTTTAGATAACTTCTTCTTAAGCTCTTGTTCTTTTTTTAAAGCCCGTTGAGATTGCGTTGTTATCGGATATTTTTGTTGCTCTTTCGCAACTTTACGCTGTAATTTTTTAGGATTAATTTTATTCTTCGCTTTCTTAGTTTTGGTTGACACTTTACTAGTACTAATCAACTTTAATAAATGTTGGTTAATAAACTTAAAAATAGTTTCACTATCAGGTTCTGATCCAAATGTATACTTTGCAAAAATGGATTTTTGTTGCAGCCTGTATTCAATTAGCCCTACAAAAAATTGACCGTCATGAAAAATCGTGAGTTTCATGTTGTCCCTCCTCTTAATTTCTATGAAATGAAGGACGACCTGAGGAGGAAGGTTACTGACAAATACTATATTTGCATTGGGACTACCAACCCAATTGTGTTTTTACATTTCATATCTATATATTAGCAGATATAAGTATATCTTCCAAAATAGAATATAAATAGTTTAAAACTACTTACTAATAACTTTTTTAGGATAAAAAAAGATATAAGAGCATCCCTCACGGAAAAGTGAAGGATGCTCTTATTTTATTAAATAATGTATTTTCATTTTGATAAGTAGTCATTAATAATTGTCTGTAAATCATTATTAAGTACCGTTGTTATAGAGTCATCATTCATAAAATCATCATAG
>OBZA01000364.1_pt1 | contig 14843 bp, 13 predicted proteins | sample 1476871 | NCBI WGS metagenome assembly OBZA01 (sample SAMEA2580227, study PRJEB22360) | human gut metagenome | biome: human gut; feature: human-associated habitat; material: faeces | place: Denmark | collected 2008/2010
GGAGGATTTTATGAATTTTCTTAAACCTGCAAAGCATATTAAGCCTTTGCCAGAAAATCAGATAGATGATACCTATAAACGATTACGTCTCCAAGTATTTCTTGGTATTTTCATCGGTTACGCTGGGTACTATTTATTACGTAAAAACTTTTCATTAGCGATGCCAGCATTGCAAGAGCAAGGTTTTACAAAAGCGGAACTAGGTTTTGCACTTTCTGCTGTTTCCATCGCATATGGATTTAGTAAGTTCTTTATGGGTACTGTAAGTGATCGGAGCAATGCTCGGATATTCTTAGTTCTTGGATTAGCACTCACTGCTATCGTCAATTTGTTAATGGGATTTGTACCGTTCTTTACATCAGGTATCGGTATTATGTTTGTCCTATTATTCTTAAATGGATGGTTTCAAGGTATGGGCTGGCCACCTTCAGGCCGTGTTCTCGTTCACTGGTTTAGTGTAAGTGAACGCGGAAGTAAGACTGCCCTTTGGAACGTTGCGCATAATGTTGGTGGAGGTATTATGGCACCTATTGCTGCTTGGGGTATTACAACAACAGCATTTATCAACTTTGGTTATTTAAAAGGTTTCGAAGGTGTATTCATTTACCCTGCACTCTTAGCACTTATCATTGCCGCAATTTCATACGTATTGATTAGAGACACACCTCAATCTCAAGGTTTACCTCCAATCGAAATTTATAAAAACGACTTTGCTACAAGCGATAAGAAAACATTAGAAACAGAATTAACTACAAAAGAAATTTTATTTAAATATGTACTGAACAATAAATGGGTATGGGCAATTGCCTTTGCAAATATATTTGTTTATTTCGTGCGTTATGGTGTACTTGATTGGGCGCCAGTCTACTTAAGTGAAGAAAAACATTTCGACTTAAAAGCATCAGGTTGGGCATACTTCTTATACGAATGGGCTGGAATTCCTGGTACATTATTATGTGGTTACATTTCTGATAAATTATTCAAAGGTCGTCGTGGACCTGCAGGTTTCTTCTTTATGTTAGGTGTCACAGTATTTGTATTAATTTATTGGTTAAATCCTCCAGGCAATGCTTGGTTAGACAATGTCTCATTAATTGCCATTGGTTTCTTAATATATGGACCAGTTATGTTAATTGGTTTACAAGCATTAGATTATGTACCTAAAAAAGCAGCTGGCACAGCAGCTGGATTAACAGGATTATTTGGTTATCTGTTTGGTGCTGTAATGGCCAACATCGTCTTAGGTGCTGTAGTTGATAAATTCGGATGGGATGTCGGTTTTATTTTATTAACAGCAATCAGTGTGTTTGCAATGTTGAGCTTTATCCTCACTTGGAATAAAGTAGGACAAGAAACCGTTCATCATTAAATGATAAAAAATAAAGTCATATGGTTATCTTATCGAAAGATGATATATTCATCTCTTATAAGTTCAACCATATGACTTTTTATTAGTATTCAAAAAAATATTTACATTGCCACTTTTGTGTTTGCCCTGCTGTTTTATTCAATTGATTACACCACTTAGGATAAACTCTAAAAGCCATCTTACCTTTATGTTCAAATGTAGTTAAGATACCTTTTTCTACCAATAATTCCCTAGGAAATAAAAAATAACCGCTTAATTCTTCATCAATAACTATAATCATTAAGTAATCTGCAAATGCCTCTTTCGAGTATGGTTGATTACAATTGTTCTCGTCTTTCGTCCAACATGTAACAAAATACCCTGCTTTAGTCGGTGTTTTCTTAGCTAACCTACTTTGATATGTTTCCTCTTTAAAGCTAAATGTTAATGCTTCGTAATCTTGATTATATTTTTCTTCAGTTAAATCTTTAACTTCTGATTCTTCACTAAAAATATATTTCAACAGTATTTTAGATTTGTACATATGCCAATCTCACTTTATTTTTTCATAATCGTATCATATATTTATTTTTTTCGAAAAATACCCTTCCGACCGAAATATACTCAGCCAGAAGTGTACGAAATATTTAACCTTCTATTAATTCAGATGTATCAACTGTCAAACGATCACGTAATAAATAAACGATTAACATTGCTGCTAAAGCACAAAGTGACTCAGCAATTAATAATGACCAAATGACACCTGTTAGTCCAAACAAAGCATTCATAATAAATAATACTGGAATGATAATCGCACCTTGTAAAATGGCCATAATTGTAGCACCACGACCTTGCCCAGTCGCTTGAAGCATACCAGTAAACAAGAAACCTATACCATTTAATAATAATGATGCCATTGTTACTTTCAAAATAAATGTCGCCATCTCAACAATGGCTTGATCAGTAGTAAATAGTCCGACCATATGATGTCCAATTGTAAATACAGCAATCATACATACAACAAAGATAACGCCGATAGACATGATAACTGCTTTGATAACGTCTTTCATACGGCCTTTATTTGCCATAAAGTTATATGCAATTAGTGGTACAACACCTTCACATAATCCCATGATAATAAGTTCTGGAAATTGCACAAGTCTAAATGAGATACCATAACTTGCAATCGCGAAGTTTCCATAATGTGCTAAAAATAAATTTAAAACTAATCCTGTGAATCCCATTAAGATACTCATTAAAAATGCAGGAATACCTATTTTAAAGATTTCAGAAAGCATTTCTTTATTAGGTTTCGCAAGTTTAATATTAACTGACACAACGTCACTATTTTTCATAAAATAAATGATAAAGAACAGAGCAGCAGCAACATTACTGATTGCAGTACCCAAAGCTGCACCAACAACGTTTAAATCAAAACCAAAAATTAAAATTGGATCTAAAATAATATTTAAGCCTACACTAGCTAACATACCAATCATAGAAATCATTGGTGCCCCAATTGCACGTGCAAATTGTTCTAATATGAAGAACAAAATTACAAAAGGTGCACTTAAAAACATTACTTTCAAATAATTACTTGTTAAAGCTAACGTTTCACCTCTCGCTCCTAAAATTGCTGCGATTTGATCACTGAATGGTAAAGTAACTAAAATCACGATAAGTCCTAGTGCAATACCACCATAAATAGAGAAACTACTTACAAATTTACTCTTACTATAGTCTTTCGCACCTAATAAACGTGAAATATAAGTTCCTGCACCAACGCCAAATAAATTACCCAACCCCATTAAGATAGCAAATACTGGCAGTGTTAGAGAGATAGCAGAAATCATGTGGCTATCTTCTAAAAATCCTATAAAGTAAATATTTAATATGCCATAAATAACGCTTAATAAAGTCCCTATCATCATTGGCAATGAGAAATGCATCATCGCTTTAAATACTGGCGATTTCTCAAAATAATATAATTGTTCGTCTTTCATTGTTCAATACTCCTTGTCTTTTCCAATAATTAGCTTACTAACAATTAGATATCTAACTATAATATTAAAGATAAAGTGACTGATTTCTACCAGTCACACTTACCATTTATTGTAAACTAGATAACATTTTAGTTAAGTTTGCTTTCATTTGTTCATTTTCTTCTTCAGATAACTGCGATACGAGTGTTTGCTCCATTTCATCAAATATCGAAGTGAATGCTTCTACAAGTTTAATCCCAGAGGTAGTCAGTCCTATATTCTTTCTTCTCGTATCTTGTGCATCGACATAGCGATAGATCAGCTTTTTACGTTCAAGGTTCCTTAATAAATTACTGACAGTTGGACCTGTTCGTTGTAATGCTTTAGCAATATCATTTTGTGTCAGTCCATCTTGTTGATGTGCATAAAGATAACCTAACGTATGACCTTGCTCATTTGTAATATCAAATTGCTCTAACTTTTGATCAGCCTTTTGTTTCATCTCATGACTAATCATTCTAAATAAATACGAATAAGTGAATTCCATTTATTGCACCACCATTTCGTTAGATGTCTAACTAAATATACTGCGACATTTTTAAATTGTCAACATGAATATCTAATTTATTTTAAAAGTTCCTATAAAATCTTGCGCCATAAACATTTTGATATGCAATTTTTCGGATTAAAATATGAAAGAGATTGCATATCTACGTTTTTAAGAAATCGCTTACAATTACAAATAGGAGGATATTACGTTGTTAAGTTATAGACAAATCGAAATTTTGTATCTTTTAATTCATGAGCAAACGTTTATTCCAATCAATACCATTGCTAATCAACTTGGTGTATCACCTCGTACCATTCAATATGATATAGCATATATTGAGCAATATGCTGAAACTTATCATTACCAAGTCAGCCGTAATAAAGCTGCAGGCATCAAAGTAACAACAGCTCACGCGACACTATTAAATGAATTAGAGCACAATCTAACAAATCAAATTCATTTTTCAAAAGATGAACGACTCACACATATCGCTTTAAAGTTATTCGAAACAACCGATCCTGTTTCAACAAAGCAACTTGCGCAAGATGTTAATGTTTCGCGTCGGACAATTGCAGATGATATTAAAATGATTCAAGCCCAACTAGATCAATACCATTTAAAGTTAAATTATGTCCACAATAAAGGATTCAATGTTATTGGTGAGGAAGATCATTATCGTAAAGCGTATGCACACTTTATACATCAATATATGAAACAAGCTGCACCTTTTATAGAGGCGGATATCTTTAATTCAGAATCAATCGCATTGGTTCGCCGTGCCATTATTAAGACATTAAATAGTGAAAATTATCATTTAGTTCAGTCGGCTATCGATGGCTTAATCTATCATATACTCATTGCCATTCAGCGTTTAAATGAAAATTTTTCGTTCGATATACCTATCAATGAAATTGATAAATGGCGACATACTAATCAGTATGCTATTGCTTCAAAAATGATAGAAAACTTAGAACGCAGTTGTAATGTCACATTTCCAGAGTCTGAAATTATCTTTATCACGTTACATTTACTAGGCTCTAAAATGACCGAACATACAGCATCTTCAATTACCTTTGAATACCATGATTTATCGCAAAATATACATGAATTGATCACTTGTGTTAGCCAAGAATTAGGCATTGATATGTCAAAAGACAACAAGTTGCATACCAGTCTGATCACACATATCAAACCAGCTATACATCGTATTAAATACGATATGCTACAACCTAATCCTTTGAGGCAAGAAGTTATGCGTCGCTATCCTCAAATCATTGAAGCCGTTAGCAAGCATATTAGCCCAATTGAACAAGATGCTGCTATTCGCTTCAACGAAGATGAATTAACATACATTACAATTCACTTCGCATCAAGTATAGAGCGTGTTGCAACACATAAACAATCAATGATTAAGGTTGTCTTACTATGTGGTTCTGGTATAGGCACGTCGCAACTTTTAAAATCAAAACTAAATCATCTGTATCCTGAGTTTCACATTTGGGATGCCTATTCCATTTATCAATTGGAAGAAAGTCGATTATTGCAAGATAACATTGATTATGTCATTTCAACAGTACCTTGTGAAATATCAGCTGTACCAGTTATTCATGTCGATCCATTTATCAATCAACAATCTCGTCAAAAATTGAATCAAATTATCAATGACTCAAGAGAACAACGAGTCATGAAAATGGCAACTGATGGCAAGTCACTCGCAGATTTATTGCCTGAACATCGCATCATTATAAATGAACAACCATTATCAATTGAATCCGCAATTGCAGTGGCTGTGCAACCTTTAATCAATGATGGCATTGTCTATTCAAATTATACAGCTGCAATTTTAAAACAATTTGAACAATTCGGGTCATATATGGTCATTAGTCCACATATTGCACTTATTCACGCTGGTACTGATTATGTACAGAATGGTGTAGGTTTCGCACTAACATATTTCACTGAAGGGATTATCTTTGGTAGTAAAGCTAACGATCCCGTTCACCTTGTAATTACATTAGCAACGGACCACCCCAATGCACATTTAAAGGCATTGGGACAGTTAAGCGAATGCTTAAGCAACGACTTATATCGACAAGATTTCTTAGATGGGAATATTTTTAAAATTAAACAACACATTGCTTTAACTATGACAAAGGAGGTTTAATAACGTGTCATTAGACATTTTGTCAACAACACGCATCATTGTAAAAGAACAAGTAAATGATTGGACTGAAGCTATAACTATAGCTTCTCAGCCATTACTACAAGAACAAATTATTGAACAAGGCTATGTTCAAGCAATGATTGATAGCGTTAATGAACTTGGACCTTATATCGTTATCGCACCTGAAATTGCAATTGCACATGCAAGACCGAACAATGACGTACATCAAGTTGGTTTAAGTCTATTAAAGTTGAATCAACATGTGGCATTTTGTGATGAAGATCACTACGCATCTCTCATTTTTGTATTGAGTGCCATCGACAATCATTCACACTTATCTGTATTACAAAATTTAGCAACCGTACTGGGCGATAACCAAACAGTCCAGCAACTATTAACTGCAAAAAACGCACAAGACATTAAAAACATTTTAAAGGAGCATGATTAATATGAAAATTTTAGTAGTATGTGGCCACGGTTTAGGAAGTAGTTTTATGGTAGAAATGAACGCACAAGAAGCACTTAGGCAACTTAATGCACCATCTGATATCGAAGTTGAACATAGTGACATTATGACAGCAAGTCCAGAGATGGCTGACTTGTTTATTTGTGGTAGAGATTTAGCTGAAAATGCCGAACGCCTAGGGGATGTCTTAGTTCTTGATAATATTTTAGATAAAGCTGAATTACAACAAAAGCTCTCAGAAAAATTACAACAACTTAACATGATTTAAAGGAGGTACGACCTATGCAAGCAATCCTTAATTTTATAGTCGATATTTTAAGTCAACCAGCCATTCTTGTTGCACTGATTGCCTTTATAGGTTTAAAAACCCTGCCGCAACGATCACTTCAGGAACCATTAAAACGATATTAGGCTTCTTAATTTTAAGTGCAGGTGCTGATGTCGTCGTTCGATCTCTTGAACCATTCGGCAAAATATTCCAACACGCATTTGGTGTGCAAGGTATCGTACCTAACAACGAAGCTATCGTCTCACTAGCCTTAAAAGATTTTGGAACAACAGCTGCACTCATCATGGTCTGTGGCATGATTGTTAATATTTTAATTGCTCGCTTCACTAATTTAAAATATATCTTTTTAACAGGTCATCATACATTTTACATGGCTGCGTTTTTAGCAATCATTTTAACAGTCAGTCATATTAAAGGCTGGCTAACAATTGTTATCGGCGCACTCGTATTAGGATTAATCATGGCAGTATTACCTGCATTACTCCAACCTACGATGCGAAAAATTACAGGGAATGACCAAGTAGCGTTAGGTCATTTTGGCTCAATCAGTTACTTTGCCGCAGGTGCTGTAGGTCAATTATTCAAAGGTAAGTCTAAATCAACGGAAGAGATTAAATTTCCAAAAGGCTTAAGTTTCTTACGAGAAAGTACAATTAGTATCTCGATTACAATGGCATTACTTTACTTCATCGCATGCTTATTTGCGGGCGTTAGTTATGTACACGAATCTATTAGTGATGGTCAAAACTTTATTGTCTTTTCTTTAATTCAAGGTGTGACATTTGCTGCTGGTGTATTTATTATTTTAACGGGCGTTCGTTTAATCTTAGCTGAAATCGTCCCAGCATTTAAAGGAATTTCTGAAAAGCTTGTACCAAATTCTAAACCTGCATTAGACTGCCCTATTGTGTTCCCTTATGCACAAAATGCAGTATTAATTGGATTCTTTGTCAGCTTTATTACAGGTGTCATCGGTATGTTTATCTTATTCTTATTTGGTGGCGTCGTCATTTTACCTGGCGTAGTTGCACACTTCTTCTTAGGTGCAACGGCTGCTGTATTCGGTAATGCAAGAGGCGGTATTAAAGGTGCTGTTGCTGGCGCCGCTCTAAATGGTATCCTAATCACGTTTTTACCATTATTATTCTTGCCATTTTTAGGCGAATTAGGTGGTGCTGCAACAACATTCTCAGATACAGACTTTTTAACTGTCGGTATCGTGTTCGGTAACGCAGTAAAATATATGGGATTATTTGGTGCGATTCTATTTATTATTATCGTAGGTGCGACAGCAATTTTATTAAAAGGCCGTCAAAAGCCACAGCAATAGTGTTAACGTAAATATATAAAACACCGTCACATATTGAGTGAATGCCTCTTTTATCAAGAGGAAAGCCACTTACTTATGGACGGTGTTTTTGTATTATATTAAATGAAATTTAGCCATACTATCAATTGCTGCTAAAATTGCTTCTTCTTGTGTCGCAATCGGTTCCCAACCAAGTAATGTTTTTGCACGTTCGTTACTTACATTGCGGTTCATATCTAATAAAAGTTTACCTTCTTTAGCTTGATGATTAAATTTAGCACCTAGACTCAAAATAAAGTCTGGTAATTTTTTAGTAGAAACTTTTTGAGCTATTTCAGGTCTCTTTTCTTTAATTAATTTTGCAATTTCCAACAAATTAATTTGTCCATCAGCTGTAGCAATAAATCGCTTGCCATTAGCCTGTTCATTTGTCATTGCCAAAATGTGTAGTTCAGCTACGTCTCTCACATCAACAACATTCAATGGAATTTGCGGTACACGTTTCATTGAACCATTTAATAAGTTTTCTAACAAGTGGAAACTTCCTGAAACGTGTGCATCTAATGATGGTCCAAAAATTGCAACTGGATTGATTGTGGCAAATTCTACTATTGTATTTTCATTCTCAACAAAATCCCACGCTGCCTTTTCAGCTAACAATTTTGATTTTTCATATACTGATAAGCCTGGTTCATCTTCATTTGTCCAATGACTTTCATTTGTGATTGAATTTTTATCTTTATTGCTAAAACCAACTGCACCAAAGTTTGCAGTCATCACCACACGCTTCACGCCAGCATGTTCTGCAGCTCTTAAAATACGTTGTATGCCTTCAATGGCAGGCTTCGCCATCACTTCTGCATCGTCTGTTTTACCGAAAAACACCGGAGATGCTACACTCAAGACATATTTACAATCTTTCATTGCTTCATCCCAATGTTCATCTTGTGATAAATCCGCTTCGACAAACATTAATCGCTCTGTGGAAATGCCATTGTCTTGCATTGTTTTAATTACTTTATCAGCTTTACTTAAATCACGTATCGTTGTTTGTACCTCATAACCTTGTTCTAATAATCGTGAAATAATTCGCATGCCAACAAACCCTGTACCACCGGTTACTAATACTTTATTATTCATCACATAATCTCCTCTTTGTGTCTATTGATTACTCATTATAGCAGTCATTATATTTTGACGTATATAAATAGACTTTAGTAGCTAGTATTTAATCTTACTTATATAAATGAAAATGAATTTATTCCTTTAAAAACTATCATTAACCATTTTCAAATACCCAATCACTAATAAACACAAACGCTATAAATATGATGTCTTTGCTAATTAACTAAATTCATTTTCAATCGTATAATCAAATTACATAACTACATAGTCACCATTTTAAAAGCAAATACACATATTCATTGAGGGTGTGACATTAACGCCTAAACAATATTAACTTAAAATCATCTCAACCAATGATTCTACCGTAACATTACCAAAATAATAAACGATGTCTAATTGCTTTAACTGATGCATTAAATCTTCTCTTGTCATTTTTGTTCCTTGTAATGCTTCTTCCACATCTTTTATATCACCTTGTCCAAAGAAATCCCCATAAATACGACAATCTGCGATACGATTTTGTTCAACAGAAATGGTAATATCTACAGTACCTGATGATAATCTTTCACTTCGATTATATTCATATTTAGGTGACTTCCCATAATTCCAATCCCAATTTTTATACTTTTTATCAGCTAATTCATCAATCGCTTCCCAATCTGCATCCGTTAATTCATATCGTTTCGCCTCTTTAATGTCATCGATTCCCAAAATCTGCGTCACCATTAAATTTTTAAATTCTTCAATGGTTATATCACGATACTTTTCATCCAGTGCTTCTCTAAGATGACCAACACGTGCGCGCACAGATTTAATCCCTTTCGATGCAATCTTTTTGCGATTAGGCTTTAACACTTTATCCATTGCTTCATAATTAACATCAAGTAATAGCGAATAACCGCCATAAATACGATTGTTCATTAATGTCATTGCGGCGCCTGACACTTTTTTGCCGTTCAATGTTAAATCATTTCTACCGCTTTGTATCACATCTGTTGCACCTAATGTATGCAATGCCTTTATAGCTGGTTGATAAAATCGTTGAAAATCACCATAAATTGAAGTGTCTTGTTCTAAAATACAACACATATTAACGGCACCTTTATCAACATACACAGCGCCACCACCAGTATCTCGGCGAACTACTTGAATACTGTGTTTATCTATATAATCTTGATTCACTTCTATAGCAGTATTTTGAAAACGTCCAATTTCCACTTTTGGATCACAATAATAAGGGAATAAAATATCTTCATCTAAAAAGATATGCTGGTTAACATAAACTTGCATAGCCAGTGCAATCGCACCATCAGTAATATATTCTCCATTTCTAATCGGTTCTATTAAGTACATCTTCTGTCTCTCCAATGTTGTTATTTTGCGTTGTACTGTCGTTCCGGAGTGCTGTTGTAATCAATGTTGAGATATCCTCAGTTAAATGTATGGTACGTTCTTGAATTGAATTCGGAATGCGATATGCCTTTTTATTCATCGTCATATAAATTGCATTTTCATTTTTACGTGTCATACGCTGAAAAGGATGCTTCACAAATTGTGGTGTAGTATAACCAATTCCAATTTCCAAATACAACACTTTATCATCTTGATGTTGCTCTAGAAAAGCATTATAACGTTGTAGTTGCGCATGAAATTCAGCATCTTCAACCATGCCAACTTCCGCTTTACGTTTATTCACTTCCATTGGAGCATCACATTTTGGACATCTTGGAATCATCTCCCAAGGTATAAGCATATCTTGTTGCGCAACAACCATTTTACGAATTAAATCATCATTGCGATACGTTTGAGCATGACAATGCTGACTACACTGTTGCAGTATATACTCCCCTTGTATATGAAATACATGAGTCATATCATATTCAGCAGCATCGAAAGCATTGTCTGCATTCGTAGTTATGATATGGTACTGTTTACCTTCCACTAAGGATTTTAATGCGAGATAAGACTGACCTACAGGTTGATCTAAATAATTTAATGTAATAAAACGACTCTCAAATGCCCAATACTCTTGCCAACTGCCATAAGGATGTAAACTCGCTTGCAACATATCAAAGAAGCGATATTTTTCAATAAAATCTGGGAAATTTTCCGTAAAACGCTCTCCTACATATGTAAATCCGTCAGATGCAGACATGCCTGCACCAATTCCAATCACTATCGCATCTGCTTCATCAATCGCAGTACGCAATACTTCAGCCTGCTTTGTCTTTTCATCCATTAAAAGAGACATTGCATTCCATTTACTACTCTGCATCACGGTTCAATGCCTCCTTATACAGTTGTAAATCCTTATCTGTAAATACATTGAACACGACTTTCAATGTTGAATTTGTTTCTTTGAGATAGCTTTCTACTGTTCGAACAGCAATTTCTGCTGCTTCATCTTGAGGAAAAGCAAATACACCTGTAGATATACAGCAAAAAGCGACATGATTTAAACTATGTTGATCAGCCAATTTAAGACAGCTAAGATAACATTTAGCTAACAAGTCCTGATTCATCTTTGAAACAGGCAATCGACGTATTTGCGGACCAACCGTATGAATTATATACTTTGCTGGCAAATTATATCCACGTGTTTTTTTGGCTTTACATCAACATGTATTGCGCCCTTGTTGTCGAATGATCTCTGCACAATCAAGTCGAACTTGAACACCCGCTTTTGTATGAATAATATTATCAATGCAGTCATGATTAGCTTGCATACATCCTAGAAAACGACTATTTGCAGCATTAACAATAGCATCGATTTTTAACGTCGTGATATCACCTTGCCAAACAAAGATATTGTCACCTTTTATCGGCTTCAAATCCTTCAAATCCGTAACATGTTGATGATTCAAATCACTTAACATAGCATCTTGTACAGCTAAATATTCATCACTTACAGGTAATGCCGGTCTGACATTTGCCAAGCCTCGATATAATTCCCACAAATCTTCAAATGAAGATGGCATTACCAATACGTCATTGTCATTTCTCTCTCGACGCATATCATTGATTAAATATTCAAGTCTCGCTTTATTTGATTTTAACGTTTCCATTTAAGCCTCCGGTAATGCTAGGAATGCTTCTTTATCGACATCATCCAATTTGAACAACCAATTTTCTTCTGGTTTTTCAGAGTTTAAAATTGTCGGTTCTTCTTCCGCTTTTGTATTTCGCTCAATAATCGTTCCTGACAATGGCGTTTGCACATCAATGACCGTTTTCGATGCTTCGATACTCACAATTTCATCATCCACTTTAACTTCATCTGGACTTACGAATTCAACATAACCTACTGTCCCAATATCATCTTGCAATTCAGGTGTCATACTAAACACATACAAATCTCCTACTTTTTCTACCCATAAATAATTGGCTAACTTTTTCATCTTATCTTCATCCTTTCTCTTCTATTTAAAATGCTACAAATAAATTTCCGCGAGTAATTTTAATGTTTTACAACGCTGTTCAATACCTGGAATAAGCGGTGCTACTAACACCTCATCAACTTCAAACGTAGCAATGAAATCATCTAATTGTGCTTTAACCTGTTCTTGTGTGCCTGCAATGATGCGTGCTTGATGTACTTGAATCATCTCTTTGTCTCGATCATTAAGCTTATACTTTTGTGCTGTGTCTACTGAAGGAAAATGTTCAAATTCTGCAAATTGTAATTTACCTAATAACCAAACATCTAAGGCATGTTGCAATGCTGCTACTTCCGCTTCGTTATCTGCTACAATGACAAATACAGATGCCATCACCTTTGCGTCCATTTTAATCGTTGATGCTTGGAAATGTTTTTTGTAAATATCAATGTTATCCTTCGCTGCATGTATCGCATTTATATCTGGTAGCAAAAATGTTCCAACAGAAAGCCCTATACCTAGTTCGGCAGCTATTTTGGCAGATGTTGCGCTACTACTTAATAACCACATTTCTGGAAAATGATCAATGTGTGGTTGGACACCTAACGTATGCGCACTTGGTTTATCCTTTATTGTAAGATAATCACGTAATAACGAAATCGATTCATCGTAACTATCATATGTAGGATTTATTCCATCTAAAGCTTGCTTTACCATAGTAGTACCTGGATTATTACCAATACCTAAATCAATACGATTTGGATATAACGCTGCCATCATTCTAAAATGCTCAGCAATTTTATAAGGTCGATAGTGCGGCAGCATCACACCACCAGAGCCAACTCGTATGTGATTTGTCTGCGCCAATGTATGCATCATCAAAAGTTCTGGACTACTACACGCAAACGCTGGTACATTATGATGTTCCGTAAACCAAATTCGCTTAAAGCCAAGTCGATCTGCTAATTTTGCAAGTGTCACTGAATCTTGCAATGCCTTTTGTGCATCCTTACCTTCATCTATTAAGGCATAGTCTAATACGCTTAATTTAACCAATCCGTCATCTCCAAACTTATCCTGTCATGTCAAACCGACATAACATTTTAGCGTTCTTAATACCATTCCCTCTTCATATACCCACGTATATGATAACGTTTTTCAATTAACTTTTATATCTTTTCGCCTTTATTTTTCTTTTTCATATTCATATTTTCAGACCTACAAATGCCATTCATTAGTTCAATTTTAAAAATGTTTTCCATGTACCAATTCTATTCTATCAAGACTGTTCATCATTGATTATTCATTCTTTCCATGGTACTTTGAAAACAATATTGAATAGAAAAGGAATCATAGTATGTACCGATACAAACCACTTTTACAATCAATCCACTTACCTAATGGCATCAAAATTTCGAATCGCTTTGTATTATCACCAATGACCGTAAACGCATCAACAAAAGAAGGCTATATTACAAAAGCAGACTTGGCTTATGCTGCACGTCGCTCTAATTCAGCTGGAATGCAAGTCACCGGCGCTGCTTACATTGAACCTTATGGTAAATTGTTTGAATATGGCTTTAATATTGATCATGATGCTTGTATCCCTGGATTAACTAACATGGCATCTACGATGAAACAACATGGTAGCCTCGCTATTATCCAGCTAGCGCATGCTGGTCGTTTTTCAAATCAAGCCATTTTAAATTTTGGAAAGGTGTATGGACCAAGTCCTATGACTTTGCATTCACCGATTGAACACGTTGTTATCGCCATGTCTCATGAGAAAATCAATAGCATCATTCAGCAGTATCGCGATGCTACATTACGCGCGATTAAAGCAGGTTTTGATGGTGTGGAAATTTCGATTGCACAACGTTTGCTGATTCAAACATTTTTCTCAACTTTTTCAAATAGACGTACAGACCATTACGGTGCCGACTCATTAAAAAATCGTGCAAGATTATGTTTAGAAGTTATGCGTGCGGTACAAGAAGTGATTGATAAAGAAGCACCTGACAATTTTATTTTAGGATTTCGAGCAACGCCAGAAGAAACCAGAGGCAGTGATTTAGGATATACCATTGACGAGTTCAACCAATTAATCGATTGGGTCATGGACGTTTCAAACATCCAATACTTAGCAATCGCTAGCTGGGGTCGACATATTTATCAAAATACGTCTCGTACACCAGGTGATCATTTCGGTCGACCAGTTAACCAAATTGTCTAT
>OBZA01000381.1_pt1 | contig 14310 bp, 11 predicted proteins | sample 1476871 | NCBI WGS metagenome assembly OBZA01 (sample SAMEA2580227, study PRJEB22360) | human gut metagenome | biome: human gut; feature: human-associated habitat; material: faeces | place: Denmark | collected 2008/2010
TAATAAACAATATCCTTTTTTGATTTGATTATTTAATGTATCATTCGTCACCGATGCTTCTTTAACTCTTTGTACAACTACTTTCATATTTTGCACCTCTAGTTCCAAACTCTTGTTACTGTATAAACATCACCAAGTTGTTTGATCTTTTCTACCACACGATAAACATCATTCACGTTTTTCACCATGACACTAATATTTATTATTGCATTTTTATCAATATCTGAACGTCCTGAAACTTTAATTAAATTGCCGGCTGTCGAGCTAACAGCTTGTAGTACTTCATTCAACAAGCCATTTCGGTCATACGCAGTTACCTCTAAATCAACCTGATATTTTTGAGTTGCGTCTTTTGATTTTACCCATTCAACATTAATTAGTCGTTCAGTTTCGTTCTTAATATTTGGGCAATCAGTGCGATGTACTTTAATACCGTGACCTTTGGTGATATAACCTACAATATCATCACCTGGTATAGGATTACAACATTTTGACAACTTGATAAGTACATTTTCTAAACCTTCTACATAGACACCACTATCAGTAATGATGTTGTCTTTAATAGGCAATGATTTCGTAACTTCTTGTGCTTCATTTAAAGCACGTTGTTTATCTAAAATACGTTGTCTTTCAGTTAATTTATTAACAATCTGTAAGGATGTCACGCCGCCAAATCCTACAGCTGCGAATAAATCATCTTCATTTGCAAAGTTATATTTTTCATTAACAACCTGAATATTTTTCTCTGTCAAAATATCTTCGACTCTAAATCCTTGCTCTTTTATTTCAACTTCAACCATCATTCGGCCTTTTTCAATATTAGATGAACGATCTTGTTTTTTGAAGAAACTTTTAATTTTACCTTTGGCACTAGACGATTTAACAATTTTCAACCAATCACGACTTGGTCCATATGAATGTTTACTAGTACGTATTTCAACAATATCGCCTGTTTGTAAAATATAGTCAATTGGTACAATTTTGCCATTCACCTTGGCACCAATCATCTTATTACCTACTTCACTGTGAATCGCATAAGCAAAATCAATCGGCACAGCACCATATGGCAACTCAATAACATCACTCGCTGGGGTAAATGCGTATACTTTGTCACTCTGTAAGTCATATTTTAAGGTTTCCATAAATTCTTGAGCGTCAGACGATGTATGATCCGCTTCAGCTAATTCTTTTAACCAATTTAACTTATTTTGATAAGTTTGATCTTTTTCACTTACTTTTTTACCTTCTTTGTAAGCCCAGTGTGCTGCAACACCATGCTCAGCAATTTCGTGCATATCAAACGTTCGTATTTGGATTTCGAGCGGGTCTCCATTTGGACCTACTACTGTAGTATGCAATGACTGATACAAATTTTGTTTAGGCATTGCAATATAATCTTTAAAACGACCTGGCATCGGTTTCCATAACGTATGCACCAACCCAAGTATCGCATAACAATCATTAATAGAATTGACAATAACACGTATCGCCAACAAATCAAAAATTTGATCAAATTGTTTTTTCTGCTTCATCATTTTCCGATAAATACTGTAAATATGTTTAGGTCTACCATTTATATCGCCTTCGATATTCATTCGGTCCATTTCAGTACGTATTCTATCAATAGCCGTTTCGATATACGCTTCACGTTCACTACGTTTCTTCTTCATTAAATTGACTATTCTAAAATATTGCACATTATCAATATAACGAAGAGCCGTATCTTCTAGTTCCCATTTAATTGTATTAATACCAAGACGATGTGCTAAAGGTGCATAAATTTCTAATGTTTCTCGAGAAATTCTAATTTGTTTTTCACGCGGCATGGCTTTCAAGGTACGCATATTATGTAATCTGTCTGCTAATTTCACCAAAATTACGCGTACATCTTTGGCAATCGCAATAAATAACTTGCGATGATTTTCAGCTTGTTGTTCTTCTTTTGAGCGGTATTTTACTTTTTTAAGCTTCGTCACACCATCAACAATTCGAGCAACTTCTTCATTGAACATTTCTTTTACATCTTCAAATGTATACGGTGTATCTTCAATTACATCATGCAAAAAACCTGCGACAATCGTCGGTCCGTCTAATCGCATTTCTGTTAAAATACCTGCAACTTGTATAGGATGCATAATGTATGGTAATCCGTTTTTTCGGAACTGACCTTTATGTGCTTCATAAGCAATATGATAGCTTTTTAAAACATACTCATATTCATCTGCTGACAAATATGATTTTGCTTTGTGAAGAACTTCATCTGCACTATATGGATATTCGTTGTTCATTATATGATACACCCCATTCATATTTATTACTTCGCCTTAAACAATGATTTAGGTACTCTTGTTGAATAGTATTTGTCCCACACCAATCATACGTCCGTCGACGATAAATATTTATCCTGTCGTCATTAATCGTAATATTAATTTTACTTGAGCGAGTTTAATTTGTATACTATTCCTACTTTTAAAACTTTTACAAAAATTCGACCTAAATCTACTGTTTCATTTTTTAAATATTAGTTCTATGATACTACAATTTATGAAATAAATAAACGATGTTATTAAGGTATAATGCTCAATCATCTAACATTTTCAGTAAATAAAAAATCCTAACATCTCATGTTAAGAAAACTTAAACAACTTTTTTAATTAAGTCATTGGTTCTTATACATTTGATGAAGGATTTCATTTGATAAAATTATATTATTTATTATTCGTCGTATGAGATTAAACTCATAACATCGTAATCTTTAATTTTTTCAATACCATTTAAATATTTCAATTCAATTATAAATGCAATACCTACTACGATACCGCCTAATTTTTCAACTAATTTTATTGCTGCTTCAATCGTACCACCAGTAGCTAATAAATCATCTGTAATTAACACACGTTGACCTGGTTTAATTGCATCTTTGTGCATTGTTAAAACATTTGTACCATATTCTAGGAATGACTTCACGAGGTAATTTCCCTTCTTTTCTAACAGGTGCAAAGCCAATCCCCATTGAATAAGCTACAGGACAGCCAATGATAAAGCCACGCGCTTCAGGTCCTACAACGATATCAACATCTCTGTCTTTTGCGTATTCTACAATTTTATCTGTTGCATAGCCATATGCTTCACCATTATCCATAATTGTAGTAATATCCTTGAAACTAACACCTGGTTTCGGCCAATCTTGAACTTCTGATACGTATTGCTTTAAATCCATTAATATTTCCTCCTAAATTGCTCACGACAATTGTGACTTTATCCAATTTTTTATTTCTGAAAAATCTTGATATAATAATTGCTTTTCAACATCCATACGTTGTTGTCTTAATTGATATACTTTGCTGGAATCAATCGATCTTTTATCAGGTTGTTGATTGATTCGAATTAAACCATCTTCTTGTGTTACAAATTTTAAGTCTAAGAAAACTTTCAACATGAATTTAAGTGTATCTGGTTTCACACTTAAATGTTGACACAATAACATACCCTCTTTCTGGATATTTGTTTCTTGTTTAGTTATTAATGCTTTATAACACTTTTTAAAAATATCCATATTAGGTATACCATCGAAGTAAATCGAATGATTATGTTGCAAAACTATATAAAGTTGAGAAAATTGCAGTTGTTGCAAGGAATTAGACAAGTCTTCCATTGACGTTGGTAAATCTCTTAATACTACTTTATCAGTTTGTTGTTTAATTTCTTCACCATAATAATATTCATTCGCATTTACTTTATCACTTTTAGGATGAATAAGCACGACAATATTTTCATCATTTTCTGTAAAAGGTAAACTTTTTCGCTTACTTCTATAATCTAATATTTGCTGTTCATTCATCGCAATATCTTGAATAATTAATTGCGGTGATTGATTACCATTCCATTCGTTGATTTGAACAGATCCTAATATATTAATTGGCTGTTCATCTTGTAACTCAGGTTCTAAGTGTCCATTTTGCCAAAATAGCGCGGCGATATTACTTTCACCAAGTGTCAATTTTAGATGATTTTTTTGTTGACCGATCGCCTTAACTGAAGAAACTGATAAATCATCCATTTCAAAAATAGGTCTAGAAAAATCTGTTCCGAAGGGTCTTAAACGATTCATATCACGAATATTTTTAATCGTTATATCATTTTCTGTTAATAATACGTCTACTGGCTTTACGGGATCTAACGAAGTTGTTTTAGATAATTCTTTCATCCATTTATTTAAACCTTCAGCTAACGATTCTATATTTTCAATATCCATCGTCATACCTGCAGCCATATGATGGCCGCCAAATTTAGCGATTAACTCTTGATGTGCTGATAGTATTTCAAACATCGACACTTGATCAATTGATCTGGCGGAACCTTTTGCATGATTTTGCTCCCTATCAATATTTAAAATTAATGTTGGCAAAGCAAATGTTTCGACAATTTTCGAAGCAACAATACCTAAGACACCTTCATGCCAATTTTCTTTTGCTAAAAGTAAAAATAAATCTCCCTTTTTAACTTTCGTTTCTGCCATAGCCATTGCTTCTTCTGTGATAGTTGCTACAATATCTTTTCTTTCACGGTTAAAATGTTCAACTTGTTCTGCTAAAAATGCAGCTTCTTCTTCGTCGTCAGTCATCAACAATTCGCAAGCTAATGATGCGTCATCTAAACGACCTACAGCATTAAGTCTAGGTCCAATAATAAAACCAATTGTTTCTTCATCAATATTGTCATTGTATCCCGCTTCTTTTAGCAATGCTTTAACAGAGATCGGACATTGATCATTTAAGACTTTTAATCCTTGTTTCACTAATGATCGATTTTCATCAGTTAAGGATACTAAATCCGCAATGGTACCTATCGCAACTAATGCTTTAAAATAATCAGGTACATTTTCAATCAATGCTTGTGCTAATTTGTATGCAACACCTGCACCACACAATTGTTGGAACGGATAATTAAACGATGGATGCATTGGATGTACGATTGCATATGCTTCTGGTAATGTACTACCAATTTCATGATGATCAGTTACAATGACATCAACTCCTAAATCTTGAACCATTTTAATTTCATTATGACCTTGTATGCCATTATCAACAGTTATGATTAATGTTATGCCTTCATCATGAGCATTTCTAAATGCTAGTTCGTTTGGTCCATATCCTTCGGTAAAGCGGTTAGGAATATGCCATCCTACTTGTGCACCTAAAAGTTGTAATGTTGTCACTAAAATTGTAGTTGAGGTAACACCGTCGGCATCGTAATCACCATAAACTAGGATTTTCTCATCATTCGCTATCGCTCTTTTAATTCTTTCAATAGCCTTAGTCATATCGCTCAATTGCAATGCATCATGATTGACATCTGTGTCTGAAATGATGGATTCAATTGCTTGTTCATCAATAATCGATTTACTTTCTAATATTTTTTTTACGATTGGCGTTAACTTTAATTTTGATGTTAATTCATCACTTATGTATTCAGCTGGTTTAGTTAATTTCCACTTATACTTCGGTTTAATCATATATATTTACGCCTCATTTCCAAAAGACATTATATCTAAAATTACTTTAAATAAAAAGCACTTATCTAAATAATCAAGACTTTAATTATACCATTTTTTAAAAATGAATGCGGGAACTTATTTATATATATTTTGTTAAATTTAAATAAAGTAAAAAGCGGTATGTGAACTCTTTATTGTTTCACATACCGCTTAATTCATTTTAAACTAAAATCTTTTCATCGTTCGATTTCTTTTCTTTATATACAACTAATTTGTGTTTCGGCGATTTTTTCAACTGACGTTTTTTCATTATTCCCCATAGCGGAACGGCAATGAAGATTGAAGAGAATACACCAGAAATCAATCCGATAAATAATGCTAAAGTAAAGTTGAATATCGTAGGAGCACCGAAGAATAGTATAGCAACTACTACTACAATAACTGTTAATACTGTATTAATTGAACGTGTCATTGTCTGTCTAATTGATCTATTAACGATATCATCAATTTGTTCTGTTGTCGTAATCACTTTAACCTTTTGTAAGTTTTCACGTACACGGTCAAACGTTACGATTGTATCATTAATTGAATAACCGACAATTGTTAATACAGCGGCGATAAATGTTAAATCTACTTCAATTCTAAATAAACTGAAAATCGCTACTATAATGAATACATCATGTAATAATGCCAATACAGATGAAAGACCCATGCGCCATTCAAATCGTAATGATACATAGATGATGATACCTATCGATGCATAGATTAATGCAAGCATTGCATTTTTTGCTAATTCCTGTCCAATAATTGGTGATACAGTATTAATTTGAGGTGTGTCACCGAATTTCGATTTAATATTATCACTCAATTTATTATCTTGAGCACGCGTTAAATCGTCTTTAAATTGAACAGTTGCTACTTTATTATCTTTACCATTGATTTGAATTTGATCCGCTTTAAGTCCACTATCTTTTACAACTTGCTCAACCTTTTGTTGAGTAATTGCTTGTTTAGATTGGAAATCTACACGTGTACCACTTGAGAAATCAATTCCTAAGTTTAACTTGAAGATATAAAGAATAACTAAACCGACAACTACAATTAAAATACTTACTCCAATTAATGGCTTAGCTAATTTAACAAAATTCCATTTCTCGAATGAAGTTTTAAGGTCATGAACATCTACACCTTCATTAATATCATGTCGTTTATTCTTTTTAACACCAAATAACCAAAATTGATTTTTGAATATATTTGATGAAACAAGTAATGATAATAAGAATCTTGATAAGAACACGGCTGTAACAAAGATCATTAGAATACCTAATAATAACATTGTCGCGAAACCTTTAACTGAACTTTCACCGAAGAAGAATAATACTGCTGCGGCGATAACTGTTGTTAAGTTAGAATCAAAAATTGTTAGGAATGAACTTTTGTTTGCTTTAGAAAAGGCTTGCTTTATCGTTCTACCTATTCGAAGTTCATCCTTAATACGCTCATACATGATAATATTGGCATCTACAGCCATACCTACACCTAATACCAACGCCGCTAATCCTGGTAAAGTTAGAACCCCGGAAATGAAATTAAATGCTACTAACGTTAGATAGATATAAGTTGTCAATGCAATAATCGCTACTAAACCAGGTAATCGGTAGAATCCAAGCATGAATAAATAAATTAATGCTACACCAATAAACGATGCAAACACAGTTTTATCTAATGCATCTTGACCAAATTGGGCACCTACTGAGTTTGAATAAATTTCTTTCAAGTCAACTGGTAAAGAACCTGCATTTAACAATTCGGCGATTTGTTTTGCTTTTTTAACGCCTTCTTGTCCTTTAAATCCACCCGAGATTTCTACGCTATCAGAATTGATTGGTTGATCAACACTTGCTGCAGAAATAAATTTAGGGTTTTTCTTTTGTGCTTCTTTTTTATAGCTGTCACCTTTTTTGAAATCTAACCAAACAACCATGACATTATCACGTTTCTTAGAGATTTCTTCCGTTACTTTTTTAAATTTGTTTTTGTCTTTTACTTTAAAAGTAACTGTAGGCTGGTTTGTTTCCTGTTTAAATTCTTGTTTGGCAGATCCCTGTTTAATATCAGAACCGCTTAATTTTACTTTATCTTCTGCATCGCGAATTGTTAAATTAGCTTGAGAAGATAAAATTTTACGTGCTTCATTCTGGTCTGTTACACCAGCAAGTTGAACTCTAATTCTATTAGGTTCTTCAACTTGAATTTTAGGTTCCGAAACACCTAAAACGTTAACACGATTTTCTAATGTTTGCGCTGTTGATTGTAAGGCTTTTTTATCTATTTTGTCGCCTTTATTTAATGGATCGACTTGATAAAGCACCTCAAATCCACCTTGCAAATCAAGTCCTAAATTGACATTCTTTATAACACTTTTATAAGTTGCAGCCATTCCGGCAAACAACAATACGACTAAAAGCAAGAACGCAATTATTCTACTACTTTTCTTCACATGAACACCTCATTATTTACGTATGTATTTAGAATACTTGAATACTATTTTATAACGCAAGTTAAATCTTTCTTACAAAATTTATTAGCCTTATACATATTAACATACTAGAGCAGGGAGTAAAAATAGTCATAGATATATTTAATTTAAATTTAACAATTATTATGTATCACAATTTCTTTTTTTGGAATAAAAATAAGCTATTCTACATACTACTTATAACTTAAAAAGGATGAAACGCTATTCGTTTCATCCTTTTTAATACCACTTCTCGTTATGAAGGGTCAACTTGTTTAATAGCAGGTTTTTCGAAAGTTAATTCAGTACCATGACCATTAACTGTAATAACAACAGTTGTTTCATCTACTGCTTTAACAGTACCTTTAATACCACCAATAGTTGTAATTCTTTGACCAGATTGAATGTTATTAATCAACTCACGATGCTGTTTCGCACGTTTTTGTTGTGGTCTGATCATCAAGAAATACATAACCGCAAAAATTACGACTATATATATTAGTAATGAAAATTGCATTTTATACGCTCCTCTTGCTTAAAAGTTTTTTGGGTTCTCAACATTTAATCCATATTGCTCGAAGAATTCTTCTTTGAAATCTAAAAGACGATCTTCTCGAATGGCTTGTCTTATATCTTCCATTAATTTTAGCAGAAAATGTAAATTATGAATAGTAGTAAGACGAATACCAAAAGTTTCCTCTGCCTTGATTAAATGACGTATATACGCTCTTGAATAGTTTTGACATGTATAACAGTCACAATTCTCATCTAACGGTCTTAAATCATCTGCAAATTTTGCATTTTTAATAACTAAACGACCTTGCGATGTCATACAAGTACCATTTCTGGCAATACGTGTCGGTAAGACACAATCAAACATATCCATGCCGCGAATACTACATTCGATTAACGCATCTGGAGATCCTACACCCATTAAATATCTTGGTTTATCTTTAGGCATAAACTGCTCTGTATGTTCAACCATTTTATACATAACCGGTTTAGGTTCACCAACTGACAAACCGCCGATTGCATAACCAGGAAAATCTAATTCTACTAAATCCTTTGCACTTTGTTCTCTTAAATCTTCATATTCGCCACCTTGTATAATGCCGAACAATGCTTGATCTTCAGGTCTTTGGTGTGCATCTAGACATCTTTTCGCCCAACGTGTTGTACGTTCAATAGATTTTTTTACATAATCATATTCAGCAGGCATCGGTGGACATTCATCAAATGCCATCATAATATCAGATCCTAAATCATTTTGAATTTGCATTGATTTCTCAGGACTCAAAAATAATTTAGACCCATTAGTATGATGTCTAAATTCCACGCCTTCTTCTGTAATTTTACGTAAATTACTTAAACTAAACACTTGGAAACCGCCTGAATCTGTAAGAATCGGACCATCCCAATTCATGAATTTATGTAATCCCCCAGCGTGTTTGATAATATCATTTCCGGGTTGTAACCACAAATGATATGTGTTGCCCAAAATGATTTTTGCTTCAATTTGTCTTAACTCTTCTGGACTCATTGTTTTAACGGTTGCTTTAGTACCAACTGGCATAAACATAGGTGTTTCAAATGAACCGTGTGGTGTGTGCACGATACCTAAACGCGCACCTGATTGTTTACAAGTTTTAATGTGTTCGTATGTTACTGCAGGCATATTCAAAATCCTCACATTCTTTTTATATAATTAACATTGCATCGCCAAAACTAAAGAATCTATATTCTAAATTTACTGCTGTTTTATAAGCATTCAGAACATTTTCACGAGTACTAAACGCTGATACTAGCATAACTAATGTTGATTTTGGTAAATGAAAATTAGTAATCTGGCCATCAATTGCTTTAAAATCAAATCCTGGATAAATAAATATATTAGTCCAGCCACTCGTTTCAACAAATTTATCATGATCGCGTCGAATTGTTTCAAGTGTACGTGTTGAAGTTGTACCAACTGATATAATGCGATGTCCTTTGGACTTAGTATCATTTAATAAATCAGCTGTTTCTTGTGTCATTTGATAATATTCACTATGCATTTCGTGGTCATTCACATCATCGACGCTCACCGGTCTAAACGTACCTAACCCAACATGTAATGTAACAAATGCGATATTAACGCCTTTATTTTTAATTTCAGTTAATAACTCATCAGTAAAATGTAATCCTGCTGTTGGTGCTGCCGCTGAACCACTTTCTTTAGCGTAAACTGTTTGATAACGATCTGGATCATCTAAACGTTCTTTGATGTATGGTGGCAGTGGCATTTCCCCTAATTCATCTAATCTTTCTTGTAAAATACCTTCATAATGTAAACGCATGATGCGTCCACCTTGATCCATTTCTTTTATGCACTCAGCTATAATTTTGCCATTACCAAAATTCAATTTATTACCAACTTTAATACGCTTAGCTGGTTTCAGTAAGACTTCCCAATCATTACCTTCAATTTGAGTTAACATTAACATTTCAACTTTTGCACCAGTTTCTTCTTTTAAACCAAAAAGTCTAGCTGGCATTACTCGCGTATCGTTAAGCACTAATGTATCACCAGGTCTAAAATACTCAATGATATCTTTGAAATGTAAATGTTTCATTTCACCAGTTTCTCTATCCATGACTAATAAACGACTATGATCACGATCTTTTAAAGGCGTTTGAGCAATTAATGATTCTGGTAAGTCATAGTCAAATTCTTCAATATTCACGTTATCCTCTCTCCTCATTCGACTTTGCAAAATGTTCATAAGCTAATGGTGTTGCTTTTCTGCCACGTGGCGTACGTTCTAAAAAGCCTTTCTGAATAAGAAATGGCTCATAAACGTCCTCAATTGTAATACGTTCTTCACCAATTGTTACGGCAATCGTATCTAAACCAACAGGTCCACCATTATACTGCTTAATAATACAGTTCATCATTTTATGATCAATGTAATCTAGTCCGTGTTGATCAACTTGAAGTAAACCTAATGCGTGCTTCGTTGTTTCAATGTATATTTGTTCATCTTCATTCACTTGCTGGAAGTCTCTTACCCGCTTCAATAGTCGATTTGCTACTCTTGGAGTCCCTCTAGAACGTTTAGCAAGTTCAATGGCACTTTCTTCATCAATACCTGTGCCTAAAACCTCAGCTGTTCTAATAATGATTTCTTTTAAATCTGATTCATTATAATATTCTAATCTTAAGTGCACACCAAATCGATCCCTTAGTGGACCTGTTAAGCTGCCAGCTCGCGTTGTTGCACCTACCAAAGTGAATGGAGGTAAGTCGATACGGATACTTCTAGCCTCATCGCCTTTACCAATGATAATATCTAAAAAGAAATCTTCCATTGCAGGGTATAACACTTCTTCAACAACACTACTCAGTCTGTGTATTTCATCAATAAACAATACATCTCCAGGTTGAAGTCCTGATAAAATTGCAGCCAAATCACCAGGTCTTTCTAATGAAGGCCCTGATACTGTACGTATATTAACTTCCATTTCATTGGCAATGATATTAGATAATGTTGTCTTACCTAATCCAGGGGGGCCAAAAAGCAATACATGATCTAATGGTTCATGACGAAGTTTAGCCGCTTTAATAAATACTTCTAAATTACTTTTTATTGAATTTTGACCAATATATTGTCGTAATCTCGTAGGTCTAAGCGACAATTCGAAATCAGTTTCTTCACTATGCATTGATTGATCAACCATACGCTCATTCATGACAACACTTCCCCTATTAATCTATTTAAAATTAAGATACAACTAATTGAAGACCTGCCTTAACAGCTTCATCAACTGAGTCATATTTATTTTTATTTAACGTTTTCTCAACTTTTGCAAGCTCTCGTTTAGAATAACCTAATGCTTCTAACGCTAACATTGCTTCTTGCACGAATTGATCTTGCACCGTCGAAGTAGCGTCTACTTGTAATAATGAATCGCTATCTTCTTCAGTGATTTTCACTTTACCTTTTAAATCTAAGACAATCTGTCTTGCCGTTTTCTTACCAATTCCTGGGAATTTAGTTAAATACGTATCATTTTCATTTTCAATGGCACGTTTTACTTCATTAGGCGTACTTGTCGCTAAAATAGCTAAAGCTGATTTCGGACCAATACCAGTAACTTTAATTAAACTCAAGAACATATCTTTCTCTTCTTCACTACTAAATCCATACAATAATTGTGCATCTTCACGAACAATTAAAGATGTACGAATTAAAACTTCATGATCTAGATGCTTTTGAAAACGATAAGAATTTGGTGTTTGAATTTCATAACCAACACCAGCAGTTTCAACAACTACGTGTGTAGGATATAAATGTGTTAACTTACCTTTGACATACGCGTACATTATAGGCACATCCTTACATACTCATACTAATTAATTCTACTTTTGATACATAATCTAAATTTCTCAAAGCACCAATAACATCTTCTACTGAAGTTTCTTTAGATTTAGCATTCAGTGATAATGTTATTGTTGCTTTTTCTTCCATTGGAATACTTTGATGAATCGTTAATACAGATAGTTCTAACTTTGATATAACATCTAGTACACGTGCCAACATACCCACAATATCAGTTACATATAAAATTAATGTAAATTCTCGATGGTCAAGCATTTTATCGTCTACTGGAAATATCGTTTCTCTATATTTATAAAAAGCACTTCTAGATAGATCAAACTGTTTAACGGCATCATAAATGGACAATGTCGGATCACTTTTTAAGGCATCTTTAATCTTCAATGTTTTAACCACGGATTCAGGCAAGACATCTTCTCTAATTAAATAAAACTTTTTATAATCTTTATTGTCCATCATGTTACGCTCCTATTCAACGAATTCAAATTCTCCGCCAAGAATTCTAACGATATCACCATTTTTACAACCACGTTCTCTAAGTGCATCATCAATACCCATCGAACGCATTTGACGAGCAAATCGACGTACTGCTGGATCACTGTTAAAGTCAGTCATTTTAAACATTCTTTCAATAGCATTACCACTTACCACATAAGCACCATCATCATCTCTTGAAATTGTAAATTTATCTTGTGACGGTGTATGTTTATATAATACTCGGTTAATGCCAACTGACTCCTCTTCTTCAACTGTGAAGTCAACATCTTTATATTCTTCTAATTTATCTGCTATTGCATATAATAATTGATCAATATTATCACGCGTTATTGTTGAAACTGGAATAACTGGCACATCTTCGCCAATTTCTTCTTTAAACAAGTTTAAATTATCTTGTGATTCAGGTAAATCCATCTTGTTAGCTACTACGATTTGAGGTCTATCTTCTAAACGTTGCTCGTACGCAGCTAATTCTTGATTAATGACTTTATAATCTTCAATAGGTTCTCTACCTTCAGAACCGCTCATATCAATCATGTGAACAATAACTTTTGTTCTCTCTACATGTCTTAAAAATTGATGTCCTAATCCAACGCCATCAGATGCACCTTCAATTAAACCTGGTAAATCTGCCATAACAAAACTACGTTGATCAGGCGTTGAAACAACACCTAGATTTGGTTTAATCGTTGTAAAATGATATGCCCCAATTTTAGGCTTAGCTTTTGAAACGATAGATAATAAAGTCGATTTACCCACACTAGGGAAACCTACTAATCCTACATCAGCTAATAATTTCAATTCTAAAGATACATCTAATTCCTCACCTGGTTCACCTTTTTCACTGAAGTCAGGTGCAGGGTTTCTAGGTGTTGCAAAACGTGAATTACCTCGGCCACCTCGACCGCCCTTCGCTACTACAGCTCTTTGACCATCTTCAACAAGATCTGCTAACACTTCGTCTGTTTCAACATTTTTAATAATTGTACCAGGTGGAACTTTTAATACTAAATCTTCCGCATTTTTACCATGCATATTACTACTTTGGCCATTTTCACCTTTGCTTGCTTTAAAATGACGTTGATATCTAAAATCTAATAACGTTCTTAAACCTTCATCCACTTCAAATACGACTGAAGCACCTTTACCACCGTCACCGCCAGCTGGTCCACCAAATGGTACATATTTTTCTCTTCTATATGCGGTAATACCATTACCACCATCACCGGCTTTAAGAGATATTTTGACTTGATCGACAAACATATATCTCACCTCTTTTACATATAATTTTCATTTTCCCAATAATTATAGCATATTAGAGCCCCTTATATATTGTAAATAATTAGGGGCTCTTATGCAGTTGCTTTTAAATTTACTTTACTCAAATTGCTGATATTTCCGAATACCAAATATGATACTTT